>Ga0078972_1003371_pt1 | contig 48167 bp, 33 predicted proteins | sample YelNatPaOPGAMG01_FD_67568 | JGI IMG/M metagenome (GOLD analysis project Ga0078972, IMG submission 67568) | Hot spring thermophilic microbial communities from Obsidian Pool, Yellowstone National Park, USA - OP-RAMG-01 (SPADES assembly) (version 2) | ecosystem: Environmental > Aquatic > Thermal... | reverse complement strand
ATAGGACTTCTGCTTAAAGATGATAAAAACTTACTTACAGAAATATTGGATTACTATGAACTTGACAAATATAGGCTTGGAGTTGATTTTCCAAAGTCTAGGAAGGTTGTTTGTGATGCTGAGGGAACTCCAAAAATGCCTTTAGGATGGGCAAAGGTAAAAATTGTGAAAATATAAAAATAGGAGAGAGATAATGAAAATAAGAATGATAGCACCACTGGGAATGTCTCCGCCAGTAATTACTGAAGGGATATTATACTTAGAGAGAAGTAAACAAATTGACGTTTCAGATGTTGTCCTTTTAGCAACACAAAACCAGGATGTGGAAGCAAGTGTAGATTTGATAAAAACATGTCTAAATGTGAACAGGCCGAACTGCATGGTAAGTGTTAGGAGACTAAATTTTGAAGATATAAAGAGTAGCGAGGATAATGCCGAATTCATGAAGGCAATTTCAAGAGAGATAAAGGAGGCTTGGGTAGAGGGATATAAAGAAGTGCACTTGAATGTTGCAGGCGGAAGGAAGGACATGTGTATCTCTGCCTCTATTGTAGGCTCATTCCTAAATGTAAATTCAGTTTTTCATATAATTTCACCAGATGTAAAAACTGCAAATATGGAACTTGAACGCATGAGAGAGAAAATAAACAAGTTGCATAAAAGTGAAGATAAAATTTCATATTACAAAGAGAACAGAGAAGATTTTGATAGATTGATGTTTCCGGACGTAAGAACTTGGTATGGTGTAGAAATACCAATCTTACCCTATCCCAGAGGATTATTAAGGTTATGTAAGAAGATTTTATCCAAAGATATCATAAGATACGAGGAATTAAAAGGAGAAAGATTAGAAAACGATTTTCTTGAATCCCTGCAAAAACTCGGCTATGCAGATGTTACAAAGAAAGAAATAAGAGTAAGTGCGCTTGGCAGGATGGTAGGTTCGATTATTCCACAAGTGTAAAGAATTACCATAAATTTCTAAATTAAATCGACGATAATTTTTCATTTTTAACAATGAATTCAATTTTAAATTCAAATAAATTGCACAAATTTTCACAAATGAGGAAAAAAATAAATACCAATATTACATTATGGTAAAGTAGGCAAAAGGACTTGGGCATTTATTGGTGAAAATATGTCTGAGACAAAAGATGAGACAGAACCAACATTCGAAATATTCGAGAAGTTGATAAAAGTTGGCTTGGATAATAATTGGCATTTAAAAGAAGCAAAATACAAGGCACATGTATCCTTACTTTCTCATTCAATAAGTATTGCAGGCGTAACTGAAGAATTGATGAATATAATAGGTGGTTTTTCAGAATATGATAGAAAGATTGCACTTGGCTTGGCGTTCTGTCATGATTTTGTTAAAGAAGATGAAGAAAGAGCAGATAAGGGCCAAAAGGTGCTTACAAAGGAGAGAAAAGAGAGGCTTGCTAAAATCTTAAAAAGCGCGGATTTCTCTGATGAAGATATCGAGATAATTGCAGGCATGTATACCTATTCTTCAGGTCTTGAAAGTCCATCTCAGGCATTCCAACTATTTAAACAACCCTCACCTAAAAAAGACTCTACAAAGATAAGGAAGTTAGTGCATGATATAGGAGACTATTTGGCAAGCATCGTTGACTTTACCAAGCCAGGGAATATCTCAGAATCTTTAATTAATAATTTGAAAGAATTCGATTTGAATTTAACATACCATTCTATATCTCCTATAAGAGGGGTGTTAAGTTCTGCGGTTCATGAAGCCTTACATAAGAAGTATCAAGAGAAGGGATGGACCCCCATATTATACAGAGCAAATGGAACATTGTATGTCGGTAAAGGAAACCCGCCTACTTTCACAATGGAAGAGATAATAGAAGGAATCGCAAATTCTCTAAAAGAGTATCTGAACAACGCCCTGGAAACTGTAGATGTAGGCTCAAAAGCAGTCGGGACTCTGAATGCCACAATTATCGCCTCTCCAAAGTTTCTATTTTTGAATGAAAAGACAATCGAACAATTCTGGAATAAAGTATTTAGACAGGTTAAAAGTCCAAAAAATATAGATAAAGAGAATGATAAAGCCTACCTTAAAAAGTGGAAAATCGAAGAAAAGGAAGCAATTGAAAGAATGAAACTTCTTATCAAACTCGAGGACATATTAAAATTCACAAAAGGCGTAATCGAAGTATTCGAGGAGAAAGATAAAAAGGATATAATTAGGGAATTTGCAAAGGCACTAAATGTCGAGATTGCAGCCTTAGAAAAAGGTCTTGATAAGATTGCAGTAAATAATAACTCTTCCCCTATCAGAGAAGAGAAACACGATTTCGCAGAAAAAGTTATAATGGGTCTTGGCGGTTGGCCTACCAATGAAAATATCTTTTTTGAAAAGATAAGAGATATTTTATGTAAATGCACAATTAAAGAATATAAGCAACGCCCGCCATCCTCCGGCTTGGATTACCAAAAATATGCAGAAAGTCTCGCTAATGATATCAATTATCCTCTAATCTCTGATGCCAAGCCGAAGATTGAAGAGACATACAACCATTATTCAAAAGGAAAAATTAGGGGAACTGCAGCATGTAACTTATGCGGACAAAAACCCGAAAAATCAGTAACTGCACAATTTTTAGGTGCATCGCAAATATTTACGAACTTTCTTGCAGGCGGTTCTAACATTGGTGGTGATAATAAACTCTGTGTCTGTAGTCTTTGCGAACTTGAAATGGAACTAAGAGGGTTAATGTATTCTGGTGATGTTAAGAATCTAACGGAATATTATCTTATTCCCCAGTTTTCGCAACCTCCAGTTATGTATCGAAGATGGAGGGATATTGCATCACACCTTATTGAGGGAATGGATAAAAATGGAGTATATGCATTACGTGATTTTTATTCGTGGGCAAGAAAATTAAATGAAGATTTTTCGTCTTTAAATGACGATGCAAAAAAGATTATTAGTCAAATTCTAAATCCAAGCAAAGGAGTAATCGACAAAGTAGAGCAAGTTTTGAAAGATGATATATTCGGTGGAGATATTGAAGAGGCAAAGAAGACGCTAAGCCTATCTGAATGCAAGAACTGGAAAGATTTGTCTAATACGGTTATTAAAAAGATAAGCACTTCCAAAGAGATGAAAGAGAACGAAAGTTCAGAAGATGGCATTCCAGATGATATTAGAGATATAATCAAAAATATTTTGCATCAGAACGCAGGAACATATATTGGAATAACGCCAAATTATATCTTAGTTAATTCGCTCGATTACATAGATGACCGCGAAGCAGTAAAGGCTTTAATATATCTGTTCCGAGGTGCTTTAGCGTCTAGACTCTTCCTCTGCTCTACGATTATTAAAGATATTAACTTCGAACCATTATTCGAATATACCCCAAAAGGTGCCGTTTTAACATCTATGCCTCTAGACCTTGATCGCATACTAAATTCGATTAATATTCCTTTAGTAGATTCCTGGCTACCCCTCGAGAAAGTAGATGTTTTTCTTAAAAAATTCTCATGCGTAGTGTTACTTGGGGATTATGCCTGGAGAGAAAATAAAGGAAAGTACATTTATATATTGACAAATCTGCCTGGGCTTACTTTAAATCACATCGCATTGAACAATAATGGGAATTTAAAAAATGCGATTGATTGGCTTGATATAATATTTGAGGAGGGAAAATATGCGACAGATGTTGTACATGGAAGATAAAGAAAAGATAGACGTAGCGGGCTTGGAAAAGTTGAAAGAGAATGCAAAGAAGGAGTTGTCAGAATATCTGAAAACCTATATGCCTGCAGATAGTGGCAGCATGACAAAGAGTTCAATAATGGGTCCTGTTGGCAAACTCCTATCTGCGATAAATAGCGGGAAAGCAACGTCAGTAGATGGCTTGGTGGGTTATACGATATCCATCCACAACCAAACAGCGTCAAGCAAAATAAGTAAAGAGGGTACCGCACATCTCGAAGAGGGAATAAAGAAACTTATAGAACTTAAGCAGAAGACACCAAAAAGCATGTGGATGAAGACTTTAAGAGACCTTGATTATGCAATATACAAGAATAAACTGGCGTATATTATACAAAGGTCAGAAGAAAAGAAAGAGAACGAAGGAAAAGGAGCAAATTAAGGGGTGAACAAGATGGTTGGAAAAGTAACTGAAAAACTCGGACCAATGTTTGTAAAGGAATTGAATCCTATAAGGGATACGAAGGTAATACAACTTTTAGTTTTAAGACAATGCCATGATTATGCGATTTTCAGAACTGAAGAGACAAGGGAATTGAATCTGGTAACTTTGCCTACTTCGGTAAATAATCATGAAACAACTACGAGGGTAGCAATGCTTGCATCAAAGCAGAAAGCAGTCGAAAATAGATGGTATGAACAACTTCTTAGAACTGCAGCCCATGATGCAGGTATAAAATTAAAAGATAACCAGGAGAAATGTACGCTAAAAGACAACTTATGCCAAGAGTGCCCTAGGTGTACGCTTTTTGGGTCTGTTTCCACAGAAGGAGGAAGAGGTGAGAGATACAATTTCAAACATCGCATAGAGTACAGCACTGCATATTCAATAGAGGATTACGAAGACATCTCAGAATTAATTACATTTAATGCCGTAGATTCGAATACGCAATCTACAGGTCAGGCTTTGGGCTTTTCTGAGAATGTGAGACCACTTGCAAACTTCCCCTCGATAGTATCGCTCATTTCAGTTACACAAGAGGAACTTATTGCATACATCAAAACATTGTTGTCTTGCAAATCTTACGGCGCAGAAAGCAGAATTAAAGGAGACATGGTAAACCTTCTTTTAGGCGTTGCGGCTGGATACGAAGAGATAATAACACCTTTAGAATTCAACTTGGAGATTTGTGCATCTTTAGATTCATTTAAGAAAGACCCGCTCGATTTCACATCTAAGACTTTGGCGAAATACAAAGAACATGCAATGTTCAAGGACAAAGTGGTTGTATTAAGTAAGGAGGAAGTTAAAAGTCTTGTAGATGAAATCGCAAATACACAATTTGACAAGAAGTTTATCGAAACGATATATAAGCAGTCCGAGACACTAAAACAAAAACTACCAACTATCTCAAGTGGGAGCGAAAGCAAGAGTAAGAAAGAGAAGAAGGCAACTGCCGCACCCGCACAACCTGCATAAGGTGAGCATAATGTCTGCTTTAAAAGGATGGGAATGTCGACTCTCACCTCATGATTTCCTCTTTTATGTTAGCCACGAGGTTAGGCTTGGCATCCCAGAGCCTTATTTGAACAATAGTGCTCTTCTTTATGCATTTAATACACATTTGGAGATTCATAGAAACGCATCTAACCCCAAGCCACATTATGAGGAAGACAGACCTAAATTCGAAATCTATTCTACGCCTGCACTAATTGAGGATACAGCAAACGTGTCAAAACAAAGTGGAAAAGGCGGAATTATACTACTCGGAAAAGAGGAGATATATTGGAAAGACCTTTCAAGAGAAATGCAGAAAATAACTTACAACAGTGTCCATGAGGATACGCTAACAACCGAAGACCAAAATGTCAACCTACCTGCAATGGGTAAATATCTCAAGTTCAAACCTCTAACCCCTTTTAAATGTTACACATTTGGTAAAAGAGGACCGAGCATAATCAGGCTTGGAAAAAAGTTAGTTCCTGTAAGAGTTCAGTATAATGAAGTCAACTTAACAAGAAATAATGGAGAATTTTCCCCAAGCCACCCCGTAAACATATTAGAACTTCCAAAAGATACTAAGATACTCGACGGTAAAGTCATATATATGCCGCCCTGGCCACTCTTAATAGATGGTAAATTAAAAGGAAGTTATCTTACGAATAAAGATAAGAATATCTTTATAGCAGAGCCTGACTGGAGCCTATACAAAAGTGTGATACTTATGTAAATTTTACGTAAAATTTTGGGAGACTGGAATTGATGGATTCTGAATTTTATGTTGATGGAATAACTTTAGCTTATGGGAACGAAAGAATAGGAAATGTTAAACTTATGGAACATCAGTGCGAAGTGCGCAACGCCAAAGATAAATTGGTTGTATTAGATGCGCCTACAGGTTCTGGGAAGACGCTTGCTATCTTGCTTAACTTTATCGAATACAATAAGAACACGAACAAAAGCGGATTTTTCTTATATCCTACAAACGAACTTGTAAAAGACCAAGAAGATGCAATTGCAAATTTACTCAATTTGATTGGAGAAAGGTATGCCATTCTATCTCCGGAGGGTCCAATTGGAGATGTAGAAAAAGCAAGATACATAATCGCAGAAGCAACTGGAGAAATGCTAGAGTCTTTAGAAACTATCTCAGATGAGAAAACACAGGGTGGAAGGCTTGAATGGTTACTAAAGTACCTAACAAAGGACAAAAGTTACATTTTGCTCACAAATATAGATACATTATACCTCGTTACTAAACTGAAATATGCGCAGCCAAAGGGATGGAGATTATTGCAAGAGTTTACAAGAAGGTTTGGTTTTTTATCAGTGGATGAGTTCCATCTTTATTCTGGAATTATGTATGCAAATCTTGTATATCTACTTCATCTTTATAAAGAGCACTTAGAACGCATTGTACTTGCCACAGCAACACATAACAAAGAAGGCTTAGAACTTGTCGAAGAAGCCTTGTGTACGAAAGCAAAAAAAGTTAGTGCAAAGATGGCATCGGCGGCGTCAGATGGCAGAAAAGTAAGGTTTCCTTGCAAGATAAAATTAAAACCTGCCGATGCAAGCATAGCACCTGAGGAAGTGGCTTCTGAAGTTAAGGCAATCCAAGAATGCAATTCAGAATGCGAAAATTTAGTTATCGTCGACTCTGTAGTAAAATCGCACTTTATTTACGAGATTTTATCATCGAAATATAGCAATGTTTCCGAGATTTCCGGCTTGGTGCCAAAAAATAGTAGAAAGATTGACAAGATTACAGTCGGAACCTCAGCAATAGAAGTGGGAATTGATTTTAAAACAAAGTTTCTTGTGGCAGAAACAAAGAACGCAAGTTCACTAATCCAGCGGCTTGGACGTGTTGCAAGACATTGTGAAGGAGATGCAGTTTTGTTTATACCTGCCTTATGCCATTCCAAAATTTGCGAGGAGTTGAACGAAAAAAAGAGAGAGAATGGCATGATTTCATACGAGTCATTTATCTCAGTAATTAAGAAGTATATAGACGACCCCCCTGCATATTACGACTTTGCAAAGAGTAAATATGGAGGTTTGCTTTTTGCAGGTATCCTATCAAGTATTATCCAAGCTTCGAATAGAGGAGCGATAAGGAGAGATGAGCTTGAAAGAAGATGGAAAGAGTTAAGACCTAACTTTTTAGCCGAAAAGCCAGAGGATAGATACTCATGGAAAATGTATCGAGATGGAGTCATTAATGCAGGTGCGAGAGGAGATATGCTTTCGGTTCCTGCAAGATATAACGGAGATTATCTAAGAGTATCGATATTCGATATACCTAGACTAGACTTTCAACTCATAGACTCAAAGGATATACCTAACCTTCCATCTTGGATTAAGGAAAAGTGGATAGTCGATATAAAAGGTTTTAAAGCAGGAAAAAGAACGAGACTAATTGCAAATTTTGTTTCGGAATATTATAGAAGATACTCTTGGCCAGAAGTAATAAAAACTATGTATCAAGAGAGCAACGGCAGTACCAATTTTACGATAATTAATGATGAACCTATACTCGAACGTTCAATAAACAAACTGCTTCATGGAAAATTTATAGTTCCTGGTTGTTCTGAAGATTGGAGACTAAGCATGATTGAGAATACTGACGGTTCCAAGTTAATAATAGGAATGGATAGTCTTATTTACTGCTGGTTAAATTCGGAAAAGTGAAAAAGATGCTAAAACTATCCTCGATCAATCTCCATCTTCGTTTTAATACGCCTGCGCAGTTGCCCTACTGGCTTGGGTCTGCGTTTAGAGGGGTTTTTGGCAGAGAGGTTCGTAGAGCATTATGTATTGACATATCTAAGGAATGTAAAGAGTGCATAGACAAAGAGAACTGTTTGTATTTTTACATATATGAGAAGCCGGTAGCAAAAAGGGGGCATTCACCACCTCAAAGACCCGTTATATTGGTACCTCCTTTTTTTGGAAAGGTTATGAGGTTCGAGAATAATGGCAAGTTAGATTTGAAGGTTCTCTTTTTTGGCGACTTTTCAAGATATGCACCGCATGTTCTTCTTGCATTGCGTATGGCAGGACAGGAAGGTATTGGAAATGAGAGATATTACAACATGAACAGATTTGTGATTGAAAGTGGAACTTGCGATTTTAGTAAAAAGAACATATACGATGGAAGAAGTCTAGATTTGAACAATCTTGAATCTTTGGAGATTGGCAAAATAAAACCTCTAAATGGAAATATCTACTGTGTAAGATTCAGAACTCCGCTAAGTATAAGAAAATTTCCTCCTTCTGCCTATGACATACTTGATCTGATAAGAAATCGGCTAATTAGGTTTGTTAACGAATATGGAGATTGCAGTAAGGTGCCTGAATTTAATGCTAAAGGTAGGATTATTGAATGTAAGAGCAATCAACATGTGCTTAAAAGAAGGTCTTCAAGGTCAGAGAAGAACCTCTTTAAGGGATATACAGGGATTGTAAGATATGAATATGACGAGATAGATGAAAATGGCAGATGGCTACTTGCTGTTGGAAACCTAATAGGATGCGGGCCTGACTCGTCCTTCGGCTTGGGTTTCTTAAACATCGAATAGATATCTATCAAAACTTTGATTATAATTAAAATAAAAATATAATGGAATGTGAGGATATTAGAATATTGATGATATTAGGATATAATATTAGGGTATTACTCCACGAAAAAAACAAGGAAAAGACCTATTCTTTATTTGCCTCATCCATCTGTTTTTCCCAATAGGTCCTGTTATCCGCGCCCTTTAGCAGTTCTGGATATAACGCATCAATTGTATTTTCGAATTCTTGCAAATCAGTTTCTGAGATTTCCTTGTCTTTTAATTCAAGAAACCTGTTTTTCAATTTCTTGTAATTAGAAATGGTACCTGCGGATATATGCACCTCGTCTTCGCTAAGAAGTTGTTTTGCAAGTTTTGAGATTACATTCCATTTCTTCTCGATTTTGGCAGATATCCTCAAATGCTCACCAAATCCGATATCACAAATTGTGCAAATAATACTTTCCAAGCCAACCCTTCCCCATCCTTTGAAATTCATGTAACTATCACGCAATTTAAATTGTGCAAATAATACTTTCCAAGCCAACCCTTCCCCCCTCCCTTCAATATTAGAATGAATTTTGAAAAGTGAATTTTGAAAATTTAAAATTACTAAATAACATCAATGTGAATAAAAAATATATTTCAAATAGCAAAATTTTGATGTGGAATAACCAAACTTAAATATAACCGATAACTATATCGCCATCTGATGCGTTGGAGGAGAACGCAATGGGTAGCGAAAAAAAGGTAGCTACAAAAGGCTCGAAAGAAAGTGTCCAAAGGGGACATCGTATGAATTCAAACGAGAGCCTGACCTCAAATCACTTTTCAAGTCGAGGAAAAAATAGCAACGGCTTAGTCAATGGTGTAAGAAATAAAGAAACAATTAGCAAAACAAGAGGATTAACTAACGGCTTGGTAAATGCTCGTGGAGTCATTAACGGAAATGGTTTTGTCAATGGTAGAGGAAGAACAAATGGTAATGGGATAGTTAACGGCTTGGTAAATGGGGTATCAGGAAGAAAAGGGCACATAAATGGAATTAGGATGGGAAAATACATAAAGAAAGAAGAAAGGCAAAAGTCAATTGTCATTCTATTAACACTTTGTTTTATTGCAAGTTCGTTAGGAGTAGTATTTGCAAAATGGGCATTTCCTAAAATTTCAACTAATATAATTATAGACGGCAATTTCAGCGATTGGTTGATTGCTCCGATGTATACAGACCCAACAGGGGATAATTCCCAAGCCGATTGCGATATTGAGAAATTCACAGTCGTTAAGAACGGAGATGTTGCATCTTTCTATATATCGGTAGATGGTACCTTGCTTAGCGGTAAACCCGATGGTGTAGATACTGTCCATGTGTTCATAGATTCTGATGGCGACGTTTCTACAGGATATTCATATTCATCGATAGGCGCAGACCTTAGAATAGAAATTGCAGGCTGGGATGGTGTTGTCAGAACCGCTGCGATTTACGAATACCAAAACATGACTATCCGAGGTGCACATGATTGGAATGGTTGGACTCAAATAAGTTCAGTAAGTGCATCTAAAAACACGAAAGAGATTGAGTTCTCTATCCCCACCAAACGATATTCGATAACAGACGATATGAGAGCAGTAATTGCAATCGCAGGGAATGAAAACTTCGATGTATGTCATCCTATAGGATTCGATTTTGGTGCGCTTGTAGTTACTCAGACTTGGAGCGCGCCCACAACAATCGATACTACAAGAAACCAGAAGATGCTAGATATTGTCCTTAATGCGTACGGCACAGATATATGCGTGGAAAGTTTGACCTTAAGTTATCTTGGGACCGCACGGTCTCCAAATGCATTTTTAATGTTTGGCAATGATAGATATAGTGCAAATGTAATTGGAAAAAACGCATTCGTTAATTTTGGAAAGAATGGACTCGTAGTAAAGAAGGATAAAGCAGTCCATCTCGAAGGTTATCTTGAGATAAATGTAAATACAGAAAACGGAAGGACTGCAGGCTTGGTGATTAATTCATCTAAAGATGTTGTTGTAAAAGGTGAAAAAGGTGTTTGTGTAATACCTGCAGATAGTTCACCTGGATATACTGCGATATCAATGATTGGCACCTCAAGCGGTATAGTAATCGACGGCTCTTTTGTAGATTGGACAAATATTAGACCTCATACTTCTCCATTCGTATCTCATCCAAAGAATACCAACATCGATTTGAGAGATTGTAGAGTAACAAACAGTTCAAACAGTTTGTTCTTCTACGCCGAAGTTTCGGGTAATTTGTTTGTAACAGGTGGTTTTCCACGTGGACCTGTATCTCGATTACCTGCACAGGGTCCGAGCGGCGGTCCTTCTGTCTTCTTGCAAGCAATATATTCTGACATTTTAATGATATATATCGACGATGGTACCCCAATCGGAAGTAGAGTATCCCTCGAGAACGGAGATAACATAACTGCAAATTATCTCATAGAAATCCTTGGTAATGACGGAAAAATCCAAGACAAAAGGATGTTAAGTTGGGATGGAACCGCTTGGTCTTTAGTAGGGAATGTAGATGCAGAAAAGGGTACTAGAGCCATAGAAATAGGTGCTGATTTGTCTTACTTCTCTGTTCTTAACACATCTACATGTTCAGTTGCCTTTTTCATGAAAGGCTGGGACGGCGAAGTTTGCAAACCTACTTCTACGATTTCATTCCTGAACTCGCGCATGCATCCCGAAGGGAGCAGAGATTACCAAACAAGAGGACCTATAACAATAACCTCAGATTCTGACTTTACAAGCGATAATGGTGTGAAAAGCGGAAATGGAGAGCAAGGCACACCATATATAATTTCCGGATACGAAATTGATGCCACAGGACAAAACAATGCAATTTACATCGCACATACTACAAAATATTTCAAAATAGAGAATTGTTATCTCCATGGCGCATCAGATTCAGGCTTGGAATTAAACGACACAATTAACGGTAGAATTGAAAACAACACGATATCTTATAATGGATATGGCATATATGTAGATGGAAGTAGCGCAGACAATATTTTTTGCTACAATACAATAGTAGATAATTATAACTACGGAGCATATGTTACTGGATATTCGCAACAAAATAGATTTTTTGAAAACTGGTTCATAGATAATAATAATGGTGGTGTGCAGGCTTATTGCGATGCAGATGGCACTCACGCACCTATAACGATAGATGCAAGCGGGACGGACTGGCTTGGAATTCCCAATTCTAATTCAAACACATATACAGTAAGTAGAAACGAATGGATTTGGACAGATGCTTCTGCAGACGAAAGAACCGATTTTAGCAACCCCGATAAGAGAGTAGATATCCTCGAATTTAGAGTTGCGACGGATTCGACCTACCTTTATTTCCTAATAACGATGAACGATATAGACCAGGCAACCGGAAATGGCGCGCCCATGGTCCAGATTGCAATAGACAAAGACAGAAGTGCAGGGAGCGGTGAAGGGTGGCTTGGAGGCTATGGAGATACCCAGACTAACACAAATGCAGAATGGGAGTATCTCGTCATGACAAAATTTGGCAGTTCCTCGAATACACCAAGAATTTATAATACAAATTGGCAAGAGGTAAATTCTGGAAATTCGCAGGAGGCAATATCTACATCTACAGATATAATAGAACTCAGAGTTGAATTATCGACTATAGACGTTACCCTACCCTCTACTTTAAGGTTTACAGTTGCAACATTTCGTGCAAATACCAATGACGATACTTGGGATATAGGTGGAGAAGGAGAGCCCTCAGATGCTTTAGATGTAATAACGAGCACAAGCGGAAATACATGGAACGAAGTTAGCGACAAAGTTGTGGATTACTACTTTGATGTGAATCTAGAAAAGAAGCCGAACCTTTGGAACGATATCACAAAAGGGAACATCTGGGACGACCATCAAACACCAGACAATAACGATGATGGAATTATAGATGTCCCATATTCAATTGCAGGCTCTGCACTCGACCAAGACAATTATCCGCAGGAAATCCCAGAATTCCAAGATTTGTTAATTCCGATATGTAGCATAACTGCTATCGTTGCATTTACAATTAAAATTAGGAAAAGAAAGAAATAAAATTAATAAAACTAAATAATAAAACTAAAATAAAGTTAAAATAAAATCAACTATCAATTACCCACTCGCTTAAAATTCGCTCGATTAAAATTATAAGTAAAAGTTATAATGTAAAAGTTGTAAGTGAGATTCTCATCAAAAAGACTAAGAACTATTTGGAACAAAAATATCGTATTGGGCAAAATAGACAGGGACAGAAAACGCACCCACTTTTATTATTATATATCCAATGGCATCAACATAGAATTCGTTGTCGTTATAATACTCGTCGTATAATCTAACTTCAAGTTCGATGCTATGCACGTCTAAACTTGCTGAGGTTGTTTCATTTTGATACCCTGTAAGGAACATTGGAGGAGATAGGCTTTTTACAACTGTTCCGAGGTAGATGTTATTTTGAGGTGGATAAGACCAGAAGAGCATTGAGGATTCGTCGTTATCATCAAAATAAAGGTCTGAAGACAAGTAAGTTACGTTAAAGGTAAAACCAGTAGGATTATGTATGTAAACTGTAACGTATGCGGTTATGCCCAAATTAAGATGAATATCCACATCATCGATATAAACTGCAGTAATTAAAGGCTCGGTTACACCTTCTATAACTGCAGATTGTTCAAAACCCACCAGGGCTTGGGCAAGCACACTATTTGCATTCGAATTGGAACCTCTTATTGTTAAATATACATCTGTGCCATTTACATGTCTTGAAAGAATACTTGAGATATGCTCGTTCGAGCCGTCAAGTGCTGCAGGGACAGTTAGTTGATTATCTCCTTTATGAATATAAGTTGGAGAAATAGTTAACTCGCCTACTTCCAAGCCTGATTCGTATATGTCAAAATAAAGCAAAGGCAAGTCTGCCTCTAATGTCGTAGGATTTGTTACTGTAAGAATTATAGAAAGAAGGAGAGCATTCGAAGTTCCGCCAGAAATAGAAATTTTATCTATTTTAATTCCAAGAGGACCATAGGAAATTATTGTCAGATTGCATGCATAGTCAGCAAGAAAACCAGATAGGATTTCGCCTGATATTCTTGCACCGTTTATCACTATGGTTACATTTTCGCCTGCAAACACTTTGTTTAATATCCTCGTCATAGCCTGTATTTCATTCGGAAACAAGGTGCAGTTTAAAGATATGTCGTAAATCCCATTTCTTAATTCGAGTTCTTCGGTTGTAAGATTACCTACAAGAGAATTGTTGAATTTAACATTGAATGTGATTCTACCCATCATGCCAGTTATCATAGTTGGATTTTTTATAGTAAGGTTAATCTTCATATGCAAAAGTTCTTCTTCTGCTTTTGTGAGCGTAACTTCACCAAGAGTTATGTTTAAAGACCCCGTCCCCTTAATTGTTAAGTTTACAGAGAACAAAGCAGGTGCATTCCCATCACCTTTCTTCGACATCGAGCCGACTATCTGAAATTCGACATCGTTACCATTCAGATAATCGCCCATTATCTTGCTTCCAAGTTCAGTATCAGGTTCAGATACTTTTACCACGCAAGTAGCATGCGAAAATCCACATTTCACGCTAATCTCCGTAGAAGATACCAAGCCTAGATATTTCCCACCATAGTATGCACAACCTTGCAAACAAACCATATCTGTAGAAAGGGGAGTGGGATTGTATATCTCAAACTCAGTTTCCATGGTTATGTTCTCGGGTGTGCTGTTTAGAAATTTTATGGAATAAGGAGAAATCGTAACTTTCCCAGATGGGTTTAGGGTTGTATTCGAATATGTATGCGATATTAGACGCGACATGAGACTCAAAGAATCCGAATCGCCACTAAGTTGTAAGGTAATCGAATGACCTGAAAGTAGTTTTGAAACCATCTCAAATGCTATATTCTCGTCTAAAGGACTTACTTTTGCATAACTTTCAACACGATTCCATCCTTGGTTAAGATACAAATTGGGAACTGTAATTGTGCAAACAAACGAACCATTACAATAGGCATCTATTGAAATCTCGCCCATATCACCAGACAAGGGTGCTGGATTGAATATGTCCATCTTTGCGAATATATCTATCTCGCCATCTTTTGAATCTATCAACCTTGCTTCCAATATTTCCACGCACAGACCCGAATATCCTGTTAACTTTACAGTTTGGTAGGCAAGTCCAAAACCAAATGGAGAATCTAGGTATGCTTTTACATCGACAAAAACATCATTTCCAGATAGATAGTTAGCAACAAGTTGAGCTGCCGATTCTTCGTTTGCAGGCGCAAGATAGGTTTGAGTTACAAGCGTGTTTTCGCCAGGTAAAAGATACATTCCACGAGAATACATCCTTCCAAGAAAATATCCATCGTAGGATACATCGTATGCTATACAATCAAGACTTCCTTCCATTATCGTGGGATTGATAACCTTGGCGTAAAGCGTCATGCTGAGCATTCCTTCTGAAGTTTCATGAATGTTTGCCTTTTCGATTTCTATCCCTAACTTTCCAGATTGAGAAAGAGTAACTTTCGTTCTATATGTCGAAAGAAGTTTTGATAGAATGGAATCGTCATTTTCGTCGCCAGTAAGTGTAAGATTAACATCCAAGCCAAAACCCAAGCCGTCAAGCACTGCACTACCTAACGAAAATAAAGAACTTTCACTCTGTGCCCGAAATAGAACCTCTTGATATATCTTGTTTTCACCCGGGTTAAGATATATCGAGGGAACTTTTATGTAACCTACAAATTCCTCATTTTCATCGATATTTTTACCCTCGTAGTAAAGTTTTAAAGAAATATTTCCCACATAACCGCACACGAAAGTCGGATTGTGCAACGATATGCCAACTCCAAGAAGTAAATCATTACCTGTAAAATTTATCAAAACTACCTTTTCACCTTCGATTTTAATACTCTCTTTTGCACCCTCTAACGTAACATTCGTATGTATGTAAGAAAGGGCTGATTTCATTGCGTCAGGCTCATTATTTTGCCGACCTTTTACCTGAACAGTAACACTTCTGCCTGATAAGTAGGCTTCCAAAATTTCTCTTGCTGTCTTTGGCTCATTAGGTGCAATCGTGCAGTTTCCCAAAACCAGGTTTTTACCTCGAACAAGTGCAAAAGGTTCAAGCGATAGACTTCCTACTTTATTGTTCTTGTAGTAAATATCCAATTCTGCGCCTGTTATATTTCCAGATAAGGGCATCTCGTTATAAATAAATGCAGAAATAGAAAAATCAATTTTCTGTAACGTGCATTCTTTGATATACATTTTTTCAATCGAAAGAGAGAATGGCATACCTGACCGAAAAGGAACTTTTTGCAATGTTTTAGAAAGAATCCGAGATGCTATCTCTTTGCTTGAATTATCACCTCTAACATATATATTTACCTCATTTCCATCTAAAGTCTGCGATACGATTTTTCCAAGGATGTCGTTTCTAATTGGAATAAGTGTTAATTTCTCGTAAGATGTATATCTCCCTGCCCTTACCTTAAGAGAATCATGTACCAATTTCGCAACAACTTTATTATCATAGAGCATCTCAAGAGTAACCCTTCCCATTTCACCTGTTATATTCGAAGGATTATCAATTTTCATCTTTGCAACCAAAATAATAGAGCCATTTGTGCTTTTTACCACCTCTATATCTTCAATAGAAATGTTAAGCCCCTTAATACCTGGTAGCACTACTTTTTGTTCAAATCGTTCGATAAGATATGCATCAAGTAATGTAGAATACCCTGCAGCACCTGATAAAGTTAGAGTTACATTATCCCCAGCAAGAATTCTTTCGAGCGTATCCGCAAGTGCATATTCTGCATTCCCTTCTGGTTTGCATTCGATATTTGCCTCAAGAAAAGACTTGCCAAGGTCTATTTTCTGTCCATCGACATTTGCATTCCCAATAACCTCATTTCCTATTTTCGTCTGTAGAGTTATATTGTTAAGATGTAATGAAATCGATGATGGATTGAATATCTCCACTTTTGCAGATAGGGAGAATGAATTATTCGTAAAATTTTGAAGTAATAACGAATTCAAAGAAAAGTTCAAGCCTGCCATACACTCTATTTGCAATTCTTTGTCTATATTATTGACCGAGAGCGGGACCGAAGAACCGCCCAAGCCAACTGCAATCTGTCCTTTGAATCGCCAGGTAAGGACCTTCTTGGTTATTATCTCTTTTACCAATTCACCTGCATACCTTTTGTCAATTATCCTAACTTCTGAAGTTATAGAAAATTCATTACTCCCTTTTTCTATATCTAATGTAGGAACATCAGTCGATGCAAAATAACGACCATTCGAGAAAATGTTTAATGTTGTTGGAAATGTTCTTGCAGCAAGTGAAGGATTATCAAAAGTAAAGTTAACTCTGCATATAAGTGATGATTTTTTTGCGCTCAATACAGTTATTGAAGAAATATCGAGAGTGGCATTGTCTATTTGATATTGAATATATACATTTGGCGTGGCAAAGGATACAACAAGTAAACCAAGTAAAAGAACAATGTATATCTTTTTCATCAACGAACAAGATTAAACGATAGGACTATAAAACTTTTGATTTATCATTTTATATCTATTTGAGAAGGCTTTTCTCCATATCTGTAACAAAATAATTGAAATAAAACATATTTCAGTGAAACACATTATACACAACTTATAAATAATGTAGCGAGCATGCCTGCTTGATGACACAAGGTGTCAGTAATAAGATTGAAAAAAACTCAAGATGGTATTCTACAAAGGGATTCAAGGGTATTCTAGGCAAGTTCTATCGTCTATATTGCGCATACGCAAACAAGGACATTCACCTAAATAAAAGAAAAGGTGAATGCAAAAGATGTGGCGCTTGCTGCTCTCTCCCTGTAAGATGTATTTTTTATTACAACAAAAGATGTTTAATATACAAATATCGTTTTAAACCATGCAGAGTATATCCTGCAAGAAAATCAGATTTAGAAAATATGAACTGTGGTTTCTATTTTGAATAAGAATAAACGCCGAGGAGGAGATTTGAACTCCTGCGGAGCTTTCGCCCCACGAGCTTTCTGTTATTAACTCCAGGCTCGCGCCTTACCGGTCTGGGCCACCTCGGCACTGCTACTCAGCTCGCCCATCATTCATCATCCTTTTCTCAGAGTGAGATGTTGTAACATCATTGTAGCGCAATATGAATGGAATAATAAAATAAAATAGTTTCGGCTTGGATATTGAATATAGACCCCGAAAATTGTTTCGCAAGAATTTGTTAGCCACCGAACCCTCCCGATGAGAGAAAGCAAATTGGTATGATTGCTTTTTTTTGAATACTGCATCTTAGGGGGCAATCACTGATATATACTTCAAGAGCGCCATGCATAAGTTAATTATGCCAACGAATAAACTCTTCAATGGATACAAAACGCCAACAATGTGTGTCCCTACTCTAACCAAAAGAATTCTATCTTTCCGTGGGTTTATGGTGTGTTTGCCTTGAAAAATGTAACAGAATACCATTTTCTTCTAAGAAGGGTTGTTTAGTGGAATTTCTATTATTGCATACACTATGAAGTAGAAAATGATGCGCAACCTCTAAGTGAAAGGTTTAGAGAAAAGGTAGCAACCACAAACTTTTTTAACTGATGATTAAATAACCTGTTCTTGATTTTAAAAAGGAGGGGATGATTTGTTCTTGAATCATCGTGGGGGGGCAATGAGGATTGTTTCTCTTCTGGTAATAATACTGCTTTTCCCATTGCTGCTAGGATTCACAGATGCACAACCAAATAATTCAGGTTCCCGTACAATCACGACAACAATCACCATAAGGATTCACATGTTGAAGGCAATAGATTACGTGGATGTTCTCGATGTCGAGGACCTCTACTATGGGCTGTGGATTGATGATGTCCTCTATAACACCCCTACAGTCGTATGGAATACCAACCCTTCCATTGTAGATGATACCTTTACTTATGTGACCTCAAATGAGTCCATAACCATCAGCATTGCTCTCTGGGAATATGATGCGACCTCGGATGTAGACGAATGCGACATCAGTAGTCAACCTGGAGGCGGGCAAGATGACAACTATGACACTGTGTGCCACCGCAGTGCCTACTTTGAGGCACACTATAATGTCAGAGACAATACTCTGATAGGTGACAGAGTGGATATCGAAGGACATTACTACGTGACCTCGGGAGATTTCGACGGCAGCACATGGATTGATGAAAATGACGGTGCAGTCTGGTTCAACATCACCGATGACTTCGGAAACATTCCACCCACACCAAGGCTCACATCTAATTACAAATCGCCAAGACCTTTCGTCTCGATTACTTTTGATGGTTCAACCTCCATCGACATAGATGGAAAAGTGATGAAGTACTTCTTTGATTTCGGGGATGGAACCACCACCAACTGGACTGGAAATCCAAAGTATCAACACCGCTACCCAAAAGTGGGAGACTATTTTGTTACACTAAAAGTGATGGACGATGAAGAACTTGTGTCTGATGAGGTTGCCAATATCACAATAATGGTACGTGAGCCACCGCAAGGTGGAAGTGAGTTACAGATTACAGAGTCCGGAGGGTTATGCATTGTGCTTCTATTAGGCGCAGTAGGCGTCATAGCAATTATTATGTATTTGATTTACAGGGTGGTAAGAAAACCAAAAAAAACAAGGAAGAATAGTGAAGTAGTTGGCACTTTGACATCAGAAGCAAAAGAGACCTCAGCAAGATTCTGTCCTGAATGTGGAGCAGAGGTTAAAAAGGGTAAATTCTGCACAAACTGCGGCACAAAGATCTCGGAGGAATAACCATGCCATTCTGCCCATCATGTGGTGCTAAACTGAAAGATGGAGCAAAGTTCTGCATGTCATGCGGCGAAGAACTTAATCTGACTCCAGAACATGAACCGAGAGTATCCGAGAAGAAAAACGAAGGCATGGCACTCATGGATTGGACTGCGCTTTTCCTTTTTGTCGGGGCTCTTGTGAATTTCGTTCCGATTGTTTTTATTACGAGTGGAATAGCATCAGCATACCAGAACCCGGCCGATACCACATCGACTGATACAAATGCCTGCGCCACAGGCTTAATAAACATGAGTGTTACATGTGGCATCGTCTGGGTGCTCTTTTCGTTCCTGCAGATGGGGGCTGCATACTTTACCTACACGGGAAAGTACTGGGGAATTGCCGCCATCGGCTCGCTACTCGGATTTTTGAACTCTATCATGCTTCTCGTTATGGGCGCAATGATAAGCGGTACTCTCCCAGGCTGCTGGTGGATTTCGATTGCAGGTTTTGTCTTTTCGCTCCTGGGTATGATAGGTGTGCTTTCCTTGAAAAAAGAGTTCGAAGGAAAAGAGCCTGCGCGGAAAGCGGAAACTGGAGTTCGTGAGGAAGGCAAAATAGTGGGGGCATCTGAAGAGAGGACGCCGCCCTCCGAAAAGTCCGAAAAGGTAGGAGAGAAAGAACAGAAAAAAGAAGAGCCCCCGGTCGAGAAGAAAGCACCAATGTTCGTGAATCTGAATGAGGAGAGAATATCTCCTAAACTCTCAAACAGGGAGCAAGCGAGATATCTTCCCCTCATAGACAAATTCGAGATAGAAAGAGAAATGAGATGCCCAGAATGTGGCTACGAGCATACTGCACGATTGCTCTATTCTAAAGACGTTGAGTTTGCAGATGGTACATGTCCACGGTGCAAGAACGTTTATAAAGTTGCGCTCAGGGCAAAGGATGACTCGAAGAAAGTCATGAACAACAGAACAACAGAACAAACCAATGTAAGAACTTGCCCTCACTGCTCTGCAAAAATCGAAGGATGTCCAAAATTCTGCAGCGAGTGTGGCAGGCGGTTTGACTAAGGAGGTATTAGATTATGGATGAGATGAGTGAATCTCTCAAGAAGGCCGGCATATCAAAGTGGTTGAGAACAGCAAAAAAAGGAACAATACTGGCAGGTTTTCCGACGGTTTCAGCACTGCTCATTGTGTTCGGAATCTCTGGGATGTACGTTGCCGATTCAGCAGAGCCTTACATTGAGGCAGGAAATGAGATAATCAACCATGTGCCTGAAGTCACCACCTTTGCAGATACAGGGGTTCTCAAACTGTACTCAAGCGAAGATCCTCTTGGAAGACCCACCTATGCCTACTTCAATGTCACGAATATCACCATAAACAGCGTGATGTACGTGTCGTTCGATGTCAAACCTGGATGGCTTGTACATCCACCGGGGGAAGAAATGGTGTTTCCGGTAAACTCATTTATTTTCGATGAATACAACCTTTCGTTATATCTTGGTGGGAATGAAAGCGCAGGCTACATTTCTAAAAGTTACGATAATGCAGGGCAGATGTACGGTATAGCACCCTGGAACGGCACGTTTTACGTTCTTTTTGATAACAGCAAAGAGACCCCAGTGAGAAATCTTCTCTACAAGACTGTTGAATACAATGTTCGCGCGTATATTCCTGAGCACACAGAACGCATTCCAAGGAAGCCAGAACCTGGTGAGCACAAACTAACTGAAACAATATCCTAACCATTCGTCGGAATGATTGCAGTTGGTATGTTGGGTATTGGCTGGTGGGCGTTCTTTGGCTTGCATGAGTGGAGGCATATTAGAAAAGTAAGTAAGGGATTGTATCCTGCAAAGTCTTATGCGGCAGAAGAGCGAAGAACCTCGTACGAAATAGGGGAGGAGTGAGAGGTTCTCGAACATAACGGTGTGTTGTATAGATTGGAGAGCACGAAAAATATTGCAAAAAATTATAATTTTAGGACATACGAAAAGGAAGAACGTATTCTACACATGAAATTTAGGCAATTTTGGCTCTGCTCTTTCTTTCGGAAAACGTCTTCTGTTCGTCTTTATTTTCTTATCAAATTCAGCAGAGAGGTCGATTCCAAGCCTATTAGCCAAGCCAAGCATATATGCAAGAATATCTGCAAGTTCACTTCCTATTTCTCTCATTAACTTCTTGTTACCTCTCACCTGCTCATTCGTTGGATTATACCATTGAAACAACTCAAGAAGTTCTGCAGATTCTATAGCAATAGATATTGCCATATCCTTAGGATTATGATACTTCTGCCAATCGCGTTCTTTGTTGAATTCTTCGATTACATGCTTTAATTCTTCAATTGTAGTATTGCAATCATTCATGAATGGATATAGGTATATTGCAATAAATCGTTAACCTTTTCAAAAGATTAAAAAAGAACATTATCGAAATATACCAAAAAGGAAAAAGTAAAATAAAAAGTAAAATTTGAAGGAAACATGAGGGATATTTGAGGCTAATTACGGGAAGAGTCCTCTAAGTTTGACTGCTTCTGCAACCTTAGAAATTGCGCACATATAGGCTGCAGTCCTCATGTCAACTCCATGTTTCAAGTGTGTATCAAGGACATCTTGGAACGCCTTGTTCATCTTTCTCTTGAGCCTTTCATTTACTTCTTCCTCGGTCCAGAAGTATCCATTTATGTCCTGAACCCACTCGAAGTAGGAAACAGTAACACCGCCTGAATTCGCAAGAATGTCAGGTACTACCATTATCTTGTTCTTGAACAAGTATTCATCTGCTTCAGGTGTTGTAGGACCGTTTGCTCCTTCGACGATTAGTTTTGCCTTAATGTTCTTGACGTTCTTTCCTGTAATTTGATTCTCAAGTGCCGCAGGCACAAGTATATCAACATCTTGCTCAAGCACTTCCATACCATCAATTGCCTTTGCATCTGGATAGCCTTTTATCAGCCCTTTGTTCTTGTCGCGGTATTCAATCAATTTCTTTATGTCAATCCCTTTTGGATTAACCAAGCCGCCAGAGACATCAGAAACCGCAGTTACTTTAACTCCGTTCTCCTGCAAGAAGAGTGCTGCGTACGAGCCTACATTCCCAAACCCTTGAACTGCTGCGGTTGCTTTCTTAACGTCCATTTTGAGGTGCTTTGCAGCATCCATTGCGTTAAATACAACACCTCTCCCAGTTGCCGCAGTCCTTCCTAGTGAACCCCCAACCCTTACCGGTTTGCCAGTTACTACTCCAGGTATGTTCCTGCCTCTGAACATAGAGAAGGTATCCATAATCCAAGCCATCATTTGTGATGTTGTATATACATCAGGTGCAGGAATATCTACATCAGGTCCAAGTATTGGCATAATTTCTGTTGTGTATCTTCTTGTAAGTCTTTCAAGTTCGCCTATTGAGAGTTTTGTTGGGTCGACAACAACACCGCCTTTTGCACCACCATATGGAAGATCTGCAGTTGCACACTTCCAGGTCATCCAGCATGCAAGTGCTTTAACTTCGTCCATGGTTACATTCGGGTGATATCTTATGCCGCCTTTTGTAGGACCTAGCGCGTCATTATATTGGCACCTAAATCCTGTATAGACCTCTACATTTCCATCATCTTTCCTTACGGGCACGGACACAGTCATTACCCTTCTGGGATACCTTAAGTATTCCCTTACCCATTGGTCCAAGTCCAACTTTGCTGCTGCCTTATCATATTGGCGTTGCGCCATCTCGAACGGATTAAACTTTTCGTCAGCCATTTAACCTCCCCCTTTGAGGTATACCCTGTATTTCAGTATGAATATATAATACCTACTAGGCTTGGTTTCACTTGGCTTGGGTTAATTAGAATGATAATTTTTGCTTGGTTGTTATCTTGGTTGCTAATATCAATCATGGACAGTACAAAACTATAAACCATTATTAGTTGATGTGGGGGTCTGACATACAAGCAATCGATAAGGAGGAAACTTAATGGTAAAGAAGGCAAGCAAGGGACAAAAAACAAAGAAAGTTGAGAAAGCAAAAAAGGTTGCAAAGAAGGAAACAAAAGCAAAGAAAGTAGCAAAACCTGTAGCACCAAAGGACATTTATACTTTTGAAGAAGGAGATGGAAAGAACAAGAAACTTCTCGGTGGTAAAGGTGCAGGATTGTGCATGATGACACAGATCGGATTACCTGTGCCTCCTGGATTTGTAATAACTACCGAGGTATGTAAGAAATATTATGCAAACGACCGGAAACTTCCCGAAAATCTGATGGATGAAGTGCGGGAGGGGATGAGATATATCGAGAAGAAGACAGGCAAGAAATTCGGCGATGAAAAGAATCCCCTTTTAGTCTCAGTGCGTTCAGGTGCTGCAATGTCCATGCCTGGTATGATGGACACAATTCTTAACTTAGGCCTTAACGATAAGACAGTCAAAGGACTTGCAGAATTGACAAAGAACGAAAGATTTGCATATGACGCATATAGGAGATTTGTTCAACTCTTCTCAAAGATAGCACTCGGTGTAAAAGACGAACTATTCTCAGAGACATTCGAAGGAATGAAGAAAGCAAAAGGCGCGAAATACGATACAGATTTAGATGCAAATGCGCTAAAAGAACTTGTTGCGAAATATAAGGCAATAACAGAAAGAGAAACAGGCAAGCCGTTCCCCGAGGACCCGTACAAACAACTTGAACTTGCAATTAAGGCAGTGTTCGCATCCTGGATGGGAAGAAGGGCTGTAGATTATAGAAGAGAATTCAAGATAACCCCAGATATGGCAGATGGTACTGCTGTAAATATAGTTGCGATGGTATTCGGAAACATGGGTAACGATTCTGCGACAGGAGTTGCATTCACAAGAGACCCTGGGACTGGCGAAAATGTATTCTATGGCGAGTATCTTGTTAATGCACAGGGTGAAGATGTAGTTGCAGGTATTCGAACGCCCAAGCCGATAAAAGAGATGGAGAAAGAGATGCCAAATGCATACAAACAACTCGAAGAGATAAGGATAAAACTTGAAAAGTTCTATAAGGAAGTTCAGGACTTTGAATTTACAATCGAGCAGGGTAAACTATACATGCTCCAGACGAGAAACGGAAAGATGAACGCACAGGCGCTTGTACGCACATCCGTTGATATGTATAATGAGGGGTTTCTTACCAAAGAGGAAGCAATAATGCGAGTTAAGCCTGATATGTTGGACCAACTCTTGCACAAGAGAATAGACCCGAAATATAAAGGAGAACCACTTGCAAAAGGTCTTCCTGCATCGCCAGGTGCTGCTACGGGTGCCGCCGTATTTGACGCAGATGACGCAGTCCAAGTTGCAAAAACAAAGAAGGTAATACTTGTAAGAGAAGAAACCAAGCCTGAGGATATACATGGGTTCTTTGCTGCACAGGGTATATTGACCTCAAGAGGAGGAAAGACAAGCCATGCAGCAGTGGTTGCAAGAGGAATGGGTAAGCCATGTGTTTCAGGCGCAGAATCAATCCATATAGATGTAAATGCAAAGTTGGCAAAAGTTGGAGATAAGATAATAAAAGAAGGGGACATAATAACAATCGACGGCACGACAGGACTAGTATTTGCAGGAGAGGTACCCACAATAGAGCCTGAGATTTCGGGCTATTTCTCAAAACTTCTAGAGATGGCAGATAGCATAAGACGGCTTGGGGTGCGTGCGAACGCAGATACTCCAGAAGGCGCAAGAAAAGCAAGGGAATTTGGTGCTGAGGGTATAGGACTTGATAGGACAGAAAGGATGTTCAATGCAGTGGATAGATTACCAATTGTCGTCAATATGATACTTGCAGAGACTCTTGAAGAAAGGAAGAAATGTCTTGATAAGTTGATGCCTTTGCAGAAACAGGATTTCATAGAGATATTCAAAGCGATGGAACCATATCCAGTTACTGTTCGATTACTCGACCCTCCATTACATGAGTTCTTGCCTTCACTTGAACAACTGCTCAGAGAGATATACGAGATGCGCCTGAAAGGAGAAAACGATGAAAAGATTAAGGAAAGAGAGAAGATTCTAAGAAAGGTCAAGGAATTGATGGAAATAAACCCGATGATTGGGCATAGAGGCGTTCGCTTGGGTGTTACCAACCCTGAGATATACGATATGCAGGTCAGGGCGATCTTGGAAGCAGGGGCGCAGTTAATAAAAGAGAAACACCAGCCAAAGATAGAAATAATGATTCCGAATGTAACAGATGTGAACGAGTTAAAGTTTGTCAAGGAAAGAGTGGACAAGATTGCAAAAGAGGTTCGAGATTCAACAGGAGTAGAAGTGCCATTCCTATTCGGAACGATGGTGGAAACAGTAAGAGCATGCCTAACTGCGAAAAAGATTGCAGAAGTTGCGCAGTTCTTCAGTTTCGGAACTAACGACTTGACACAGGGAACATTCTCTTATTCAAGAGAAGATGCAGAAAACAAGTTCTTGCCTAAGTATGTTGAAGGAAAGATACTGCCTGCGAATCCATTCGAGATACTTGACAGAGAAGGTGTAGGAAGGCTAATGAAAATTGCAGTAGAGGAAGGTAGAGCCACAAGACCTGACTTAAAAGTAGGAATATGTGGTGAGCATGGAGGGGAGCCATCTTCGATAGAATGGTGCCATATAATAGGTCAGAACTATGTTTCCTGCTCTGCATATAGGGTACCGATTGCAAGATTAGCAGCAGCCCAAGCCAAGATTATGGAAGACAGACGAAAGAAAGAAGGAGAAGGAGCAAAACACGTAAGAGATGTGTAAGGCTACAATTCTTAATTTAATTTTTTATTTTTATATTTTTAATTTGTTTTTCGTTTATTATAAAACGAATGAGGTTGAGGTTATAAATAAAAATAAAGGTGTGAATAAAAAATTATTAAATTTTAGCCTATTATTTATTTGAGCGGTCATTGAGCAATAACAGGTGCTATTTGGAATCCACCTTTTTTAACCATGAGCATCTTCCAATTTGTATCGTGATTAGTGCAACGCATTTTATCGATGATTATCATTCGTACGACTGCATTACCAATCTGTTCTTTTTTCACGACTATGATACCGTCAGAAAGGAAATCTTCGTCTCGAGTCTGATTTGCAGCGCCTGTAGATTCCGAGATTATGAAAGTAGTAATTTTCAAATCCCTTAACCATTCAAAGAAATCAAACAATTCTGTTCGTCTATCCTTAAATTTAGCAAGGATTTCAAGCGCAGGGAGAGAATCTAAAACAAGGAGTTTATAATCGAGGGTATCTTTGAGGTTCTTTGCATACATTTTGAATATATCAATCCAAGCCGTCTTGTTATCCTCTAGCGTAGAAAGATATTTTCTCAAGAAACCTAGATCAACAATTTGCAGAATGTCCTTAACGGGGTCTATGGGCATACCCATGTTTGCCATGTGGGCTAGGATAGATTCGCGGCTTTGTTCGAGTGTAATGTATAATGAAGGGACTTTGTTTTTCATTGCGTTATGATAAAGAATATTATAAGATATAGTTGATTTCATAGTTCCGGGAGTGCCTGATACCAACACCACATGGCCTTCTGGAATGCCACCTTCCAGCCCAGCATCAAAATCCTCGATATATGTTGGTATTTTTTTAATCTCAACCATATTTTTCACCATCCGCCAATATAAACAATGGTAAATAAACTAATAGATTATAAAATCATTGGTTGGAAGTTGGATAATTATTTGGTATATAGGAAGGAGAGAAGAGAAGGAAAGAAGAGAAGGAGAGAAGATGTAGAAGGAGGCTTGGGCGCAAAATCCACGTTCATTTTGAAAAATGTTCGAATAAATAGCGAGTTGGGCTTATAGATGTCAAGAACAATCATTTCTCGATATTAATGAAACGATATGTGCTTAAGAAAGATGAGGTAAATAAGTTTGCATCGAGGATAATAGAGAAATATCCTACGATAGGAGTAAAAGAGATATTATCGCCTGTTATAATTGGAAAGAAGAGATACAACTTTTTCCATATAGATGATGCGAACGAAATGGTGCTCGAATACGATACTACACTTCTCTCGCCTAAAAATTTTATCTTTCCGGTAAAGGAAAGGTTGTACGAATATGAATATGACGAAGAAGATGAAGAAGTTAATTTAGAGGAAAATTTAAACGAAAAAAAAGAGAGTAAAAAACAGGTTCTGTTTGGATTACATCCATGCGATATAAATGCAATAAGATGGTTGGATATTTTTTATTCGAAGGACTACAAAGACCCATATTATTGGTCTAAGAGGGAGCAGACAATAATAGTAGGTGTATCGTGTATTCCTTCTGAGAACTGCTTTTGCGAAAGTTGGGGTATGGACAGCGCAGATGTAGGTTTTGATTTGTTTTTATGGGATATAGGAGATAAGTATTTTGTAAATGTAAAAAGTGTCGAAGGTGATAAACTTATAGAACTTTCGCGTGAACTATTTTCTGATGCGAAAGAAGAGGATTACAAAAAGGTTGTGAAGTTCATAAACGAAAGAAAAAAGATGTTTAAGAGGCATGTTGACACCTCTAACTTTTCTCAGATACTGTCATTAACATGGGATAATAAAGTGCATGAGAAATGGGGTAAGATGTGTTTTGGGTGTGGTCCGTGTGTATTTGTCTGTCCGACCTGTTTTTGCTATAATCTCGAGGATAATGTTGAGTTTAAGGATGTCTCGAAAGGGAGAAAGATAAAGAGCCAAGATGCTTGCGTGTTATACGAATATTCGCAAATTGCGGGGGGATATAATTTTCGTGCTACGCCTGTGGAAAGATTAAGATACAGGCATTACTGCAAGACAAAATATTCGATAGACAGGTATGGCTTGGCATCTTGTGTAGGTTGTGGAAGGTGTATAGATGCATGTCCTGCGAATATAGACATAGTGAAGTTTATGGAAGATGTAAGAGGAGGGTATGGGCTTGGGCATAATGTTGGACATGATGATTAGAGTTTGGGTATAAGAAGAGGATGGAGATGTCGAATATCTGAAATGGTGAGGATAAAGACGGTGATAATGTAGATGATGAGAAGAGAGATGGATATAATAGAGATGATATGAGAAGAAAGAGGGAGAGAGTGAGATGATATTAGATATAGAGATGGTGAAAATATGTATAGACCTGACCTTTTTGGAAGTATAGAGAAGATAGATTCTGCGAGAATAAAGAATCCGTTCATACCGCATTTGGCTAAGATTGAGAAGATAGAAAGATTAAGTGAAGATACGCGGATGTATACTGTGAAATTCAAGGATAAAAATGTAGAGAAGGGTTTTAGTTATCTTCCGGGACAGTTTGTGATGGTTACGCATTTTGGCATAGGAGAAGTTGCGATTTCGGTATGTTCTTCGCCGACTAAAAGAAAGGTGCAGTTAACGATACGAAAAGCAGGAACAGTTACAGAAAAAATCCATGAACTTGAAGAGGGGGCGGTAGTAGGTATTCGAGGACCTTATGGGAATGGTTTTCCGATGGACAAGATAAAAGGCAAAGATGTTCTGGTGGTAGGGGGCGGTATTGGCTTGGCTCCTTTGAGAGGAGCAATAGATTATATCCTTGATAACAAGAAGGAATATGGAAAGATAACAGTTTTTTTAGGATGTAGAGAGCCGGCTGCGATACTTTTTAGCAAAGATATAGAAAGATGGAAGAAGAAGATAGAATTTTTAATAAGTGTAGATAAGGCATGTGAAGGCTGGAAAGGGTATGTGGGAGTAGTTACTACCTTGTTTGATAAGGTGGAGATAGATGGTAAAAACGGTTGTGCGATTGTTTGCGGTCCTCCTGTAATGTATAGATTTGTTGGGAATGAGTTGATAAAACGAAATTTTGCAAAAGAGAACATATACTATTCACTTGAGAGGAGAATGAAATGCGGGCTTGGAAAGTGTGGGCATTGTCTAATAGCGCACAAGTTTACTTGTGTTGACGGGCCGGTATTTACGCATTTTGATGCAGAGACATTGGAGGGGTTCTTTTGATTAAGTTAAGAAATAGAGTAAAGATGGAGAGACCAAAAGTTCTGATAACAAATTTTTCTAGTTGTGGAGGGTGTGTTCTAGAGATAATTGACCTTGAAGATAAGTTGCTTGACTTTGCAGAAGTTGTGCATATTGCCGATTTTAGGACTGCGAAATCGGATTTTGAGTCTGGACCTTATGACTTTGCGATAGTTGAAGGGAATGTAACTATGAAAGAGCATGTGGCGAAGGTTTCACTTGTGAGGGAGAATTCGAAGATAGTAGTAGCATTTGGAGCATGTGCATGTCATGGTAATGTGCAGTTTTTGTTCAACTATGTAGGTGCGGAAAATGCAAAGAAAGAAGTATATGGCGATGCGAAGATGGATTATGAGATTACAGACGTCAAGGTGATTGATAGGATAATAAAAGTTGACCATTATTTGCCTGGATGTCCACCGAATAGAGAAGAGTTGTTGGAGTTTATAAAAGAGTGTGTGCAAGGAAAACGGTTTTCTGAAAAGACCTATCCCGTATGTGTGGAATGCAGATTGAGAGGTAATTTTTGCATATTCAAGGAAGATGGGATATGCATGGGTCCGATAACGAGAGGAGGATGCGGTGCGATATGTCCGAGTAATGGCTGGCATTGTAGTTCGTGTTGGGGTCCTACTGTGCAGCCGAATATAGATTGGCAGATTCAACTTATGCGTGATAGGAAACTTAGTAACGAGGAGATTTTGGCTTGGTTTAGGAAATTTACCTCAGGTGCGAAGACATACGAGGAGTTGAAATTGTGAAAGAGGATAAAGGGGATAAAGAAAAAGAAGATGATAATGAGATAAAGGCAGATGAGAAAAATGAAAATGAACGTGAATTAGGAATAGATATTCCGATATTATCGAGAGTGGAGGGTCATTCTCGAATAGTTGTAAAGATGAAAGGGAAAGAAGTAATAGATGCGAGATTTGAGATATTCGAAGGGATGCGTTTATTCGAATCTTGGATGAAAGGACGTAGTTATATCGAACTGCACCATTTCGCATCGAGGGTATGTGGGATGTGTTCAGCGAGCCATCAGTTAGCGTCAATACATGCGATAGAAGATGCGCTAGGTTTTGTTCCGAGCGAGCAGACAGTAAGGTTGCGTGAACTTGTCTGTTACGGCGAGTTGTTACAGGAGACTGCTTTGCACATGTATATTCTATCTTTACCAGATTATCTTGGGTATAATTCTATAATAGATATGGCTGTGAAAGAGCCTGAAGAAGTGAAAGATGCGATTAAGGTAAAGAGTGTAGGTAATGAAATAAGTCGAGTGATTGGTGGTAGAGCAGTGCATCAATGGTCAATGCATCCTGGTGGTTTTTCGAAAATACCTGATAAAAGGACGGTAACAGAACTTCTTGCAAAGGTAAGAGAAATATTGCCAAACGCATGGAGAATGGTAGAGAGGTTTTCTAAGTTAGACTATCCGGAATACAGAAGAAAGAGTGAATATCTTGCGCTTTCTGACGAGAGATACACATTCGAAAATGGAAAGATTAGCACGACATCTGAGAATTTTGAGATAAAAGAATTTGAGAAAAAGATAAGGGAGGAAGTAGTGCGTTATTCAACTTCGAAGCAATGCAGGTTGAATGGCAAATCATATCAAGTAGGACCACTTGCAAGAATGAATATTTCGTATAAGAAATTGGGCGATTTAGGAAAGAAAGCGCTAGGTATGTTGAATGTGAAGTTTCCGTCTGAAAATCCGTTTCATTCGAATGCAGCAAGAGCCGTCGAACTTATGGAGATTATCGATAGGATAATAGGCATACTTGAAAAGAACACGTTCAAGATAGAAGGTTATCATGTTGAGGGGAAAAATGGCGAAGGGTTTGGTGCGACCGAGGCGCCTAGAGGGATGCTGTTTTATCATTTTAAATTCGATGAGAACGGTAAGGCATCGTCCGTGAATATAGTAACTCCAACAGCACAAAACCAGTTAAGAATCGAGGAAGATATGAGAGGATATTTACAAAATATATATGATATGAAAAAAGAGGTTCTTGCGCATAAACTGCAGATGTTGGTTCGTTCGTACGACCCATGCAATTCTTGTGCTGCTCATGTGTTATTTTTTTAATGTACTAATTGGTTGATGTTTAATAATTGATAATCTTAAATGGGCGTAAACGAGATGAATAATAAAGTAAGAAATAAGTAAGAAGGAAAAAGTAGATATTCAAGTAGGGGATATTCAAGTAGATAATCAAGATATTTAACTTTGATATGTATATAGCGATGGTATGAATTTGGTGATGGTATGAATTGCAAACATTCTGCATTTTCATTTTTCGTTCTTTTGATGATAATATTTCAGACTACGCAATCGATGCAATATATGCAACCTATGCAATCTATGAATTTCGAATATAAAGATGTTCTACACTTAGAAGATATAGGAGATGCGGAAAACAAAATTAAGGATACGTCATCTGTAATAGATAATTCAAAGGCTACTTTTGTTACTTTTTGTGATAATTCTAGAGGTAATTCTGGAGATAAATCCGGAGATAAATTTGGAGAAAGGGAACTCGATTTTGTGTTTCTTTTACACATGAACCAAGCCCTGGTGCCTTATGGCGAGGTTGCAGACGATTTGTGTTATTACAAGATAATAAGTACGCTGCGTGCACATCCGAGATTGAATTTTACCTTGCATATTTCGGGCACATTGATATCAGATTTGCTCTGGTTCGGCAATCGTACGCTTTCGTTAATAATAAACGGAGTTCGTGAAGGGCAGTTTGAGATTCTCGGAAGTACGTATTCTCAATCTGTGATGTATTCTTGCGAGGATTATGACAATCGGATTTCTGTCGAATTGCATAAGAAACAACTGAATGAAACCTTTGGCGTTTTGCCGACTGGGTTTTGGAATGCCGAAAGATGCTGGAACCAGTCTAGGTTACTGCCTGTAATTGCAGATGCAGGATACACATACACATTTATAGAAGATAAAATTCTTAGTAGAGCCCCCGATTATTCAGGGATTGAGCATTGTGTAAGAAAGACCTCATATGGGGGAAAGGAGATTTATGTATTCAACGACGATAGAGAGAGCATAAAATACGATTCTACAGACGATGATGGGTACATAGATAGGATTGCTTTGCGTGCAAATTCGAATACAAAATATGGCACATTATCGCAAAGAATAGATTATGCAATATCTACTTTATACTCTTTCTACAATTCGGATTCTTTAGATGAGGCATGCGTAGTATATGCGCAGGACTGTGAGGCTTGGGGGTTGTGGCAGGAAGAAGGAGGGAGCAATGGCGCGGATTCTGACGATGTAGATAATGTTGCTGCACGATTAGATGCGTTTCTTACAAGGCTAGAAGAAACGCCCTGGTTGAAACTTACCAAGCCGTGCGAGTTTATAAAAGAGATGAACTCGCGTTCTTACCAATATAGAAGGTTAAACACCATACCTGACGGTGGAGCATCTTGGATGGATGTGAATGCGAAAAAGGCAGGGTATGCAGACTGGATAGGGTGGCAATCTTCAGGTGTATTGTCAGAATACAGAGTTTCATTTTCGAATGCAAGAGATAAGTTGAATAATGCTGAGAATGCGATTTTGTATGCGAAGAATGCAGGCAAGAACACGAGCGCAGCAGAGAAAATTCTTGAGATTGCGAAGGTGCAATATGTAAGTTGCATGTTTGAATTTGGTTGTTGGGGATGTTTATTCAAATGGTATCATCAATCGAAATGTTGCGGTATCGCAGTCGAAGCATGTCTGAAATCGTTAGATATGCCCACGAGCAAAAATGCAAGAATGAATGACTTAGATTCGGATGGATGCATGGAGTATATCTTAGAAGACAAGGATATTTTTGCAGTCTTTTCAGCACATGGGGGTAGGTTGATTGCTCTATTCAATATTGTGAACGGCACTTCTTATCTGTACAACGATGCGCCCTCGACATATACCTCAAAATGTCCCGATTACTCTTCTTTGCCCTTATGCACATGTTCAGAATCTATAACAGGCGCTGATTTATGGGGAAGAACAACAAAAACATATTGGTTGAGGCACAAGTCTTTTGCAGATTATCTTAATGAAAATTTTATTGCGAATTATCAATACACAGCAAGCATACAGACAACACCACCTAAGATTACTTTCTCATATTCAAATTCAGGGAAGAGCATAACAAAAGAGATTGGATTTTCTGATGTTCTATTTTCTGGAGTACCTGAAGTTCCTAATAAAGGTATACTCTCAGTTGTATATTCGTATTCGGGTTTTTCGGGCACCTCTTTTTGCACAGAAATTGCATTTTCGCTCGGCTTGGATTCTTTTTATCCAAAAAGAACAAACACAACGATAATAACGGATAAGGGGAACTTCTCATCTTCTTACGATACGAGGAGTTATAATTTACCCTCGAAAATAAGAGAGATTGGTATTCAAGATTCGGACGGTAGATGTGTAAAAGTATATTCGAATGTGGATTTGAATTCAACATATTATGCGCATGTTCTTGCGTATTCTTTCAAGTCTTCACCTTCGTATAGTTCCAATTTGCTACAAGGGAGTATCGTATTCAACATTTCGTTCTACAAAACAGAAATTGGAAGTGGCTCTATTTATGTAACGCCTGCAAAAGCATCTTGGAGTATCCCCGAGCAACCCAGAAAAGGAGAGAATGTAACCATATACTATTCGCCCAAAGGAGGGAAGTTGAAAGACGATATTACAAGATGTACACTTCATTGGGGGATTAATGGTTGGAAAATGCCGCCTAGCGACTGTTTGCCCGCAGGCTCTATTTTGTCTTATGGCGTGGTAGATACACCTATGCATAAAATAGACGAGAATTTTTCAGTTACGATTATGACTGATTTCAGAATGGACACTATAAACTTTGTTTTTGCAGATGGTACGGAATGGGACAATAACGATGGATGCGATTATTCTATTTCTCTTCTTGATTCTTTGGATTGTTCGCCACCTATATTCTTAGATTTGAATATTACTCTAAATTCTGTAAACACAAATTCAGCAAATTCCAATATTTATGCTAATGTGTCTGTGTATGTGAATTTGAATGAGGATGCGCTCTGCATGCTCGAATACGGAAAGACAGAGGATTATGGAAGTTCGCTAAATGGAACAGGTTTCAAAAAAACTCATCTTTTTTCAATTCAAAGAATAGAGGATTTTCGTTATTATAAAATTACAATTTGGGACAGAGCAGGGAATAGAAATGTGCACTTGAACAAATCTTTCTTGAATGAAAGTCTATTCAATAAACCGCAAATAACAAAACTTTCTGTAGAATACAAAGAAGAGACTGCAGTTATAAGATGGACTACGAATATACCCACATGCGCAAGGATAGAATTCGGGAATGTAAACTATACCTTTTTTGAATTCTCAAAATCGAAAGAAGCCCATGTTTCAGACCTTCCTGAAGGAAAACATATGGGAACTTTGTTTGTAAAAGACAATAACGGCTTGGAGAATTCGACAAAAGTCTCTATAGATATAAGAAGTGAATTTAGCAATGTTTCGTATACAATTCTAACTGCTCTTCTACTTTCGATATTCATAGTGGTTTTATTTTTGATTATTTTGAAAAAGAAGAATTATATCTAACTATCTATCTTCGCTCACGCAAGTGTTTTTGTGCTCTATACCCTACAATACTACAAAAAAGGAAAAAAAGTTAAATCTTAAATGAAAATTGGTTTAAATTGCGCAGCATCCAAGCCACAGAGCGGACAATTCTTTGGCACCTCTCCTTCTGCAACAAAGCCACAATTGGGACAGATATATCTCTTTTCTTTCCCCTCTTTTGGTTTCTTTTTCTTTAATTCTTCGAGAGCTTTCTTGTATTCGTTTGCATGCCTTTCTTCAATTGATGCAAGCATTCTATACTTATAGGCAAGTTCCTTGAACCCTTCTTTTTCAGCAATCTCAGCAAATTTCGGATACATCTTCGTATATTCATAAGTCTCTCCCTCGATTGCACTTTTCAAATTTTCCTCTGTAGTCGATACACCACCTAACTCGTTCAGCCAGAGCCAAGAATGCACTGTTTCTTGTTCTGCAATAGTTCTGAACAGTTTTGCAACTTCGGGATATCCTTCCTTGTCTGCAACTTCTGCATATTTTAGATATTTCCTATTTGCCATAGATTCACCGCTAAATGCTTCGCTCAAATTCTTTTTTGTAATTGCAACCTCTGTCTTCTCCATTAACACAACCTCCTTTACTCTACTTTCTCGAATTCTTCAGGTCCTACACCACATACAGGACATACTTCAGGGGGTTGGTCCCCTTCATGTATATAATCGCATACTTTACATCTCCATTTCATACATTCACCTTCTTTTTTTGTTTTCTTTTTCTTTTCTCTTTTTCTTTCGCTTAATCACATGCCTACCTATTCTAATGCTTACATTATTCATAATCGTTCAACTATTCAACCCTCACTCAACCTTAACGAACGCTTCCTTGGGCGCGCCGCACACAGGACATACTTCTGGAGGCTCTGCTCCTTCGTGGATATATCCGCAAACTGTGCATTTCCACTTTGTTTTCTCTTTCTTCACTTCTTTCTTATCTGCATAACCTGTTCCCTTTACCTCGTCTTTATAAAAGATTGTAGCCTCCGGCTTGGGCGATTGTACAGCAACTACTACTACATGCCCTTTGCTCTTATTGACTATTCCATGAAAAACTCCAGCAGGTCCATACGCGATGCTCCCTGCGTTTATCTCTTTAGTTTCATTCCCTATCGTAACTTCAGCCTTACCTTCGATTACATAAAAGATTTCGTCTGCATTAGGATGTTTGTGCATTGGCAATTCCGTACCTACATCAAAATTCATCTGAGAAACTACCTGCTTGTCCGTAGATATTAGCACCTTCTTTACCATACTCTCTTTCTTAAATTCTTTTGTTTTATCAACCTCTGCAATCTGCATCTTATCACCTTATTCGAGTATACACCAATTGGTATATGAAATACTTTGCCCAAATCATGTAGGTACCATACCAAAATTAATTCGCATGCATTCTACTATTTCAATTCTACTATTTCCATTATTTTCTCGGAATAACATCGATAATATCGAGCGTGGTAACATTCGAGTTAAATCCCCAACCACCCAAGCCTATAGGAACTCCACTTTGCGGCAAACAACCAAAATAAGAACTTTGCGTAACATCGGCAATAATCCAATACCCGAAACTATCTTTGATATATTCAAGTTCGAGTTCCTGACCATAATAAAGAGATGCTGCTTTTTCTATCTCACTAAAATTAGTCTCATTCCCTGCATAGACTGCTGAAAATACATGCTTATCAGTTAAAAAAATCCTCGATGCTCCGCCAAGCGCCCCTATTATGGAAACAAACAGAATCGCCAAATCTTCACAATCCCCTTTCCTCGAGGATAACGTATCTTTTGGTGCTGACCAGGTATCTTTCCCTATGTCAGGCGTGTATGTGATATTCCAATGCACAAAATCAAACGCCGCAAACATCGCATATATAGACCGCACACCAGGATATTCTGCTGACAGTTCGTCTGCTTTTGCTCTAACTTGCGAATAATTTACTAAATTGTTAAGTTTATCGTAGTATTTTTTGTTGTTCATACTTGTCTTATAACTGCTGTTTATAGGTATTCCATCAATCGAATGCTCATGTTCATTCCCGCTTTTTAATCCATAATTATGCCATTTTCCATCGGATGAGTTTTGAGAATAGAACGCGATCTTCAATGTATATCTGCAACTTGGCGTCAATGGTGCTTTAAATCTAACAAACCCAAGATATTCTGTGCTATTCACTTCAACTATCTTATATACGCTCGACTTGTAAAAAGTGCCTTCAATCAATATCCCTATGGTATAAACAAGCATGCGACTTGCTCCATCCTCGTAATCACCATTTACAAGCCAAACATCAACATAACTTCCATAATCTGCGAATATCTTATTGCCCAAGCCAAAGGACCATTGAAGTTCGTACTTATACGATGGCGAACATGTCGAATTCTCTGGTAAAGTGTAGTTGTGTGGCTCGCCGTAAACTATCGGAACTCTTCCTTCAAGGTCTTTTAATGTGAATGCTCGCCTATTTCCATCTGAACCACTTGGGTTTATACACCCCGATAAAATAAGTAACATGGCACAAACCAGACAGACCATAGGCAAAGAACGACGCATGACAAGAGTAACGCTTTGTAAAATATCAATCTTGTTACCAAAAATCTGGAAACAAAGGAAAGAGGAAAATCATGGAAAGAGCACAGAGAAACTTATTTATCTTCAATGCAATGGTATATCCATGCGTGCCTTACATGCATTCATTATCGTTTTCGCGCTGATTGCAATATCTTACGTTTCTGCAACGAATTCTATAGACCAAAACGAGGAATATATGTGTGGAAATGGTGCATGCCATATATACGAAAGCGTCTCGATAATAACCATGGAAACGACAAACCCAAGCCCAATAATTAACGAAAGAAATGTTACAGTTCGTGTATATGTTATGAACAGCGAACAGCAAATAGGATTGAATATTTCTGTTCAAATTGTATCGAGACTACAACTTGGAAACAGCCATCCAAATGCAGATGGTTGGATAATTACAAAAGATGCAAACAACAATGTATATCCTTCGAATTACTGCCAAAAAACGTGGAATGGCACTTATGCTTTATTCGAATGGACGTTAACAGCACCTCCAAGTCCAGGAATTTACAAACTTTATGCAAATTATCTCGGAGGACATGATAAAGCCTATTACAAAACAAACTCCACGGGCCTTACTTTCAACGTTTACGAAAAAGGGATAACTTTGGATTCAGAAACTCATGCTCAAACCATAGACGAAGAAAGCACTGCTTCGTTTCCCATAAATATAGTGCCAATAGGCGGTTTCTCAGGTCATGTAAACATTAGCGTAGAAAACACGATACCAAATGCTGTATTAGACTACCCACAAACATGCACACAAGGCAGAATTTATCTAAATGTTACTGTAGGGCTTGGGCATTTTGGCAATTATACCTTATATCTATATGCAACCTACACGCCGGGAGATTGCGAGCAAGTATCCAAACTCCTAATTCTATTCTTAAATGTAACCTCAAAAGGCTCTTTCTCAGTTTCCTTAGTTCAAGATACAAAAAAAGGATTTGCAGGCGAAAAAGCATCTTTTATATTTTCTCTCCAGGCGCTCGATGATTTCCACGAAACTATATCTGTTTCTGTATTTTGTAACGAATCTCTTTCCCCAAATATATCACATTCTCAATTTACTCTGCCTGCAATTATCTACCTTAACCTAACACCAATCCCAAATATTTGCACAGGTAATTATTCTATATCTGTCCTATTCTCAGGCGGAAATCACAACATCACACTTGCTTTAACTTATGAGATTTTGGATTTCTCTCTCGAAGGACCTACAAATGTAACCCTTGTTATTAACAATAGCATTTCAATACCGCTTACTCTTTCCTCAAATGCAATTTTTGAAAGACCTATAGAAATCTCCATAATAGGCTTGCCTGAAAATGTATCTGCTGAATTATCTAACAACTGCACCTATCTAACACAATCTCCTCTTACCATACTTCTTAACATCTCGGCAGATTCGAACGCCAGTCAAAATAATTTCATTCTCCATGTAATAGCAAATGGTGGAAATAGAACGCACGAAGTCAATATCACAGTCTTCTTAGTACAAAAGGATGATTTTATTATCCATCTTCCTTTCTCATATACAAAGATTACAAAAATGAACCCTATCTCATTCCAAATTTACTTCGAAAAAATAGGCAATTTTAACTCGATTATCTCTCTTTCTGCACTATCTCAACCCTCTGAACCAAACGAACTTGAATTAACTTTCTCACCTTCTACTTTATATGCTGGAAACTATTCCCTTCTCACAATTAACGCATCCGAATATGCAACTCCAAGCGTGCATATCGTGCGCATAATTGCAAATTCCTCAGGCCCATCCTCAGGCTTGGTAAGGGACGCTTGCATACAAATCGATGTAACCGATTTCTTGATAATTGCAGAAAGATACAGCATTTATACATTCGGCGAAAATTCATCTGAAAATACTGTAAATATATCTGTTATACCTATCAACGGTTTCTCGGGTAACGTTTCTTTTACATACCAATCTTCAACTCCTTCGCTAAAATGCACAATATTTTTCTCAAATTCAAATGCCACTCTGCAAATATACACAGACGAAATACTACCTGGGGAATACAACATCACCGTTGAAGTTAGCAATGGCTCGCTTACTCGAACAGTAAAAATAAACATAACCAAACTAATCGACGACTGGTTCCAAATCGAAATCGCACCTAAATATAAAAAAATCAGCCAATATTCAACAGCCTTATTTTTAATCGGATTAATATGCAATCAGACATTCAACGATACTCTAACACTTTCGCTCGCAGGTCTTCCCGCAGGTTTTCAATTCTCGATTTCACCATCTAAACTTACCCAATCTATAAGGACTGCATCAGTTACTATATCTTCTCAAGGCCTGGTAGGTCTTTTCAATTTCAGCATAATTGCACAAGGAAGAAGAACTTTCTCAACCAATGCTACACTTGATATATCAAGATACATTCCATTCACAATCCATTCGGAAAATAACCTAACTTTATTCTCAGGTAGTTGGCATTCTATCAACATCACGCTTGAATTCTTAGACGATTGTAACGATAAGATATACCTCATTCCAAATTTTATATCAGCAAATTTTGTCTCTGTCGGCTTGGAATGCAAAGCAAACCCATCTACACTTTCACCACTAGAACCAGGCAAATATGCAAATCTAACTTTGCTTGTCCGTGCACCTGCAGACTACTCAGGCATTTCTTTTCTTAAACTAAATGTATCCTCTCAAAAATACACCTGGAGCATCGATATAAAAATAGAATTTGTGATAGACCCTGCGAATCTAGGCTTTGTCATACTTGGGAACATAGACGAAAAGAGAAATATTACCTTTGCGCACGAAATTAAATTCGTACTCGAAATTAAAAATGTAGGGCAAATTCCAGATACCTATATTCTTAACGCATCTAGTCTTACCTCTCCTCTCACAAAGAGCATATACCTAAACCAAACAACAATCTATCTACAAAATGGAAAAAGTGCAAAATTCTACATAAAATCATCCGAAAAGAAAGACGAGATTTTACTCAAAGTAACCTCGAAAACAAACGAAAATATCTCTCAAGTTATACATCTTTCCGGCTTGGTATCCGAAGAAAACCAATTTGCCGAATTCACTCTCGGCTTGGTATTGATTATCTCTCTAGTATCAATCTCTCTTTTTGCAATATATTTTATAATCCATAAGGGACGACTTAAAAGAAAATTAAAAGGAAATTTAAAAGATAGGATAATCAAAAGATAAAAACCGCATCTTAAGCAAGATAACATTTTATTCTCCTCGTTCTCTATCTTTGCCCATGTTGAAAGCATTAATCTTCGATGTAGATGGCACTCTCGTGGATAATAATAAACTTCATGCTAAATCTTGGGAAATCGCATTCAGAACTTTTGGATACGATATTAGCATGTCTGAAATCTTACCACATATTGGAAAAGGCGGAGATTTGCTAGTACCCTCGATTATAGGTAAAGAAAACGACCTGAAACACGGCGATAAAATAAGAAAAATCCACAATCAAGAATATAAAAACATGATAGAAAAAGTGCATCTGTTTCCAGGCGTCAAAGAACTATTCCACGAACTTAGAGAAAGAAAAATAAAGATTGCAATCGCATCATCTGCTAACAAAAATGAAATCGAACATTATCTACGAGAAGTTAAAGATAAAATAGAGGTTGTAGTAAGCGGAGACGAAGTAAAACATACCAAGCCGGAGCCCGATATATTCGCCCTTGCAATTCAGAGATTGAGAATAAAAAAAGAATTTTGTGCCGCTGTAGGCGATAGCGTTTGGGATATTATCGCAGCAAAAAGAGTTGGAATCCCTTGTATCGTTCTTCTTTCTGGTGGGAACGACCCTGAAAAACTTAAAGCTGAATCGCCCGAAAAAATCTTCCAAAATATAGAAGAACTTCGCAAAAATATAGACGATGTACTCGCATTGTAGTTCCTAGACTTCTCTCAATCGAATGACATCAAAACCGTTTCGCTCGCATTCTTTTACAAGGACATCTGCAAGCCTTGTTTCTCGTGCGATAATTACCGCTGTCTTACCATGTTCCGCAATCTTCCTTATCGGTATCACAAAATCTTTGTCGCCTGTTACTATCACGAACACATCAATCCAAGGACAATCATGCAACGCCTCTATTATATCGCACATTAGCATCGGGTCCGCAATGCTCTTTCCGCCTGTCTGCTCATACTTCCATTTCGGCGCATAGACCATTTGCACTCCATGCAAAAAATAGTTGTAGAACGATTCCGAAGACTCTCCCCCTATATCAAAATAAACCTTTGCACTCGATATCCTTCCATATCTCTTGGCTATACCTATTATCGCCGCACGGTCATACTCAACTCCACCTGAAACTAAGTTATCGTGATCTATGAATAACGCAACATTCCGCTCCCTACCCATAATCTTCGCATCTATCATCTTCGTAGTTGTATCTATGTTCTTTAGATTTGCGAGTACCTCGGCTTGGTATGCCGCTTGATACGCCCTATCTTCTTCCTCCTTAGCACGTCTCTTTCCACCATAACTTTGCCTATACCCCTTACCCTCTTTTTTCCCTTCTTCTCTATACATAAACTCTATTCCTCTATCCTTTCTATAGGGAGATATGTTTCTGATACATTTTAATTATTTTCGCTCTTTCTTTAATATCCCAGCACAATCCTCCCCTACCCCAGAAGATTTTTATGCAATGAAATTTATCAGAAGTCGATAAAAATTGCGCTCCGTCATAAAAACCAAAGGAGACTTTTCGAATGAAAAACGAGGATAAATCCAGAGAAGCAAAAGAAAGTCTTCGAACCCCAAAATCTGGCGCTAATTGCACCGCCATATTAATTGATGTTTCAAGAAAGAAGAAACATGTTGTTCCCATAGGATTCCAAATCATTGATGTATTTCTAAAAGCTGGATTTAAATTAAAAGGACTAGTCAACAAGAGACTGCATAACTACAAAACCATAGATCTGGGGATGGGGTGATTTGATAATGGCTTACTTTTTGATCTCTGTTTCAAACAAAACCAATCTGGAATTATGTATAAAATTTGGACTTGCTGGTTTTACAAATAGCATAAACGGGTTATGGACATATACAGAAATTCAGGAAGGGGATTTTATTTCGTTTTTGTATGGAGCAAAAGTTTTCAACCTTTATAAAGTCGAGAAGAAGGAAGCAATAAAGGGTGCGGATAAAATTGGTCCCTGGCCTTCAGTAACCTTTAGAATGTCTGGTAAAACTTACTATTTCCCTTTTCGCCTTCATTTAAAACCCCTTCGGGAATTTATCGAACCTATGGTTAGACCAGAGTTTACATATGTAGCAGAAAACTTACTTTTAAGGGGAGGCTATAGAAAAACCCATTTTCAAGCAGACCAGACCACATTGCAATCAGTTTCCCAAATGGGAAATCTTTATGATAAGCCCATAGAAAGGTTTGCAATCGATAATTATGAAACATTTATCCCGACACTTACATGGAATAGAACTTTAGTGTCTCCACCAGAAGTTTTCTATTTTCAGGAATTTGTTCTTCAGGCTTTAATAAAACAATGGTTATCTTGGAATACAAACTTGCAAACCTTATTTAATTTGAGTGGTTTAGATAGTTTACAAGCAAATAAATTCGAGGTGCTTAGCGAAAAAGCTTTACCCGAAGGACACATAGATATTCTAATCAAGGATGCGATTCCTACTGGGTATTCCCAGAAAATCATTGTAGAAGTCAAATTAAACAAGGCACAACTAAAAGACATAAGGCAATTAGAAAATTATATGAAAGAGTTAGGAAATGAATGTATACTTGGAGTTTTAATATCCAAAGAATTTCCCAACAAAATTCGGTCAGAATGCAAAGGAAAAAAGTTAAAATGTTTTACATATTCTTTTGGCAATATCGATTCCTTGCAAAAATATTCCATTACAGAACTTGGCTCTCGAATTTGTATCAAACCCATAAGAGATGTGTGAAATCATGGATAAAAAAGTAATAATAATAAACTGCTTATGCGGTAAAGAAGTCCACTTAGAAATATTAGGTGGACAATTTCAGAATACATATCAGGGAAACTGTGAATGTGGACGAAGGTGGTCTTTAGAAGAACAATCCGAATCTATCGAAGAAATTTCTGACAAAAACGAATATGCGAATATTAAAGAGTAATGATTCCATTCTATTCTAAAATATCAAGAAAAATGAGAAACACATCTTCGCTATCCTTCGATACCTTTTTAACCCATAACTTTATTCCCTGGATAGTGATAAAATGGCGTTTCTCGGCGTATTTGGACATGTGAACATGGACTACATCATGAATGTAACAGGTATGCCCAAGCCATCATCTTCTGCGGAAGTTCTCGATGGAAAAAGATATTTTGGTGGTGTGGCTGGGAATATTGCGCGCATATCTGCACGGCTTGGGGTCCCAGTTGCACTTGCCACTTTCGTAGGCGCGGATTTTCCAAAAGAATACTACAATGCCTTAAAGAAACTGAAAATAGATTTGACAGATTTTGTAAAATGCAAAGATTACATAACGCCCACATGTTGGATTATGACAGATGTATCTCAGAACCAGTTTTCGATAATAAACCAAGGACCTATGAGGGACATGCTCAAACTTGGTTTTGCAGAATATACGGTCAAGAACTCGGAAATAATCCACATCTCTACCGGAAGACCAGAATACTACATGAAAATCGTAGAACTTGCATCAAAATTAAAAAAGAAAATAGCATTCGACCCTGCGCAGGAGATTTATTATCTTTACACACCTGAATATATGAGATTCATGCTATCACATGCGAACTTCTATTTTGTGAATGAAGCAGAATATAAATTAACACTAAAGATGCTTGGACTAAAAACAAAAGAGGATTTGCTCAAACTCGTTGAATATCTTGTAATTACGCAAGGCGAGACAGGTTCTGAAATATCAACAAAAGATTATACCATACGCGTTCCTGCAATAAAACCGAAAAAGATAGTTGACCCCACGGGCGCAGGCGATGCTTATCGGTCAGGATTCTATGCAGGTCTATCAAGAAAACTACCTATTGAAGATTGTGGGCTTCTAGGCGCTTCCATGGCTTCATTTACACTTGAGGCAATGGGTGGACAAGGTGCACTACCTACTTTCGACGAGGTTATGGAAAGAGTTAAGTCCTCTGGCTTGGAATGCAAAACAGAAAAAAGAACAAAAGTAGAGGCTTAATTTATCTATTCTTTATCGATAACTTATTAATAAATCCACTTTATTCGTAAATTATTAGTAAAAGAAGAGTGAAGTAAACAAAAGAAAAGCAAAAAATGAGCAAAAAAATAACAAAAATGAGGATAGAATAAGAATAGAAGGCAAGTAGATAAATAGAATGCAAAAGATTACATCTTGGGTTTATTCTCACCCACAATTTCCGCAGGTTTGATTTCACTTTCTCCCACTTTTTCATTAAGCAGTTTTTTCTTTTCTTCGGCAGAATCATTCACCTTGGCAACATTGGTTTCTATTTGTGCTGGAGTCTCAGGTTTAACTTCTTTTGGCGTTTCTATAGGCTTGGCAGGTTGTTCCTCTTCTACCGGCTTGGCTTCTGCAGGAATCACCTCTGAAGATGCTGTTGCAGGTGCCCCAGGTTTGCGGAAGAAGAGTAAGAAGATAATTACAAACAACGCAAGTATGAGAGCAATAGCCATGGCAGTAGCGCATAGCGGGTCAACACCTGCGGTACCTGTTCCTGCAGTCGATTTCTTGTTCACTGTAACGGTAAGAGAATCTTGCGCAGTCTTTCCATTGCTGTCAACGATAGTTAATGTAACCGTATAAGTCCCTGCCTTTTCGAACCTGTGCGTCTCGAACGCGTTAGAACCTGATTTACCATCGCCAAAGTTCCAGGTGTATTTCGTAATATTCGCGGGGTTCCCATCTGTATAGATTATACTTGCAGCAAAATCAATTTCGTTGCCTTCTACAATTGTCTTATCAGGTCCTATATATACGCTCGGATTACCATAAACTATCTGTGTAGGCGGTGCAGAATTCACAGTAACTGTCCTTATTGCAGTCGCAGAAAGACCGTTCGCATCCGTAACCCTCAACTTCGCATTGTAAACGCCTACTGTGTTGTATATGTAAGAAACAAGCCCCGCGGAGGTATTTGACCAATCATATATGCCATCGCCATTGAAATCCCATTCGTAAAGAACTATCGATACAGATGCAGGTGATGACCCAGTCCCCGCAAACTGCACTTGCGTATTCACATATACAGTTATCGCATCGCCTGCATTTGCTATAGGAAGTATTGGCTCTCCTTCTGTTATTGTTACAGTTATTGTTGCATTCGCAGTTAAACCTAGGTTATCAGTTACCTGCAATCTTGCAGTATAGATTCCTACGGTTGTATATACATGCGTAGCAGTAATATTATTCGCATTCGACCAATCGTATGTCCCATCGCCATCGAAATCCCATTCATATAATACAATTGTCCCATCATCGTCCAAGCCGTAGTACCCTGTAAAGTTCACCTGCGTATTCACCTTTGCTGCAATATTCTCGCCTGGGAATGCCCTAGGTGCCTTATTCGGCGTGCTCCCATCTGAAACTATTACGATTACGGTCTTGGAATCGTTCTTTCCCAAATTATCAAAGACTGTAAACTTTGCAGTATATGTTCCTATCGAAGTATATACATGAGTGGTATTTCCGTTCGTAGCATCAGTATATAACATACTTCCATCGCCGAAATTCCATTCATATTGCACAACCCATCCATCGATATCTATCCCCGACCCATTTAGATACACATTCTCGTTTACAATCGCATTTATAGTGGTATATTCCACATACCCTTGGGGCGGTTCGTTATGTGCCACAGTTCCATTAGTTACTATCACAACAACATTTATTTTTGTTTTCCTGCCTTCATTATCTGTAACTGTATATGTGGCATAATATGTCCCTTCTGCAGTATAGGTATGTGTAGTGTTCCCCTCTATGCTACTACTCCATGATGGCGTGCCATCACCAAAGTCCCACTCATACGAAACTATTGTGCCGTCAGCATCGCTTCCACTTCCGTTGAAATATGCCGTTTCGTTAACTATCGCGTTAATAACTGTACTTTCGACGATTGCCTCCGGCGCCTGGTTCGCAGTATAATTCACATGTATAACACGAACTTTTATTACCGCATCACCTGAATTGTCAGTTACTCGCAATCTTGTATTATAATCTCCAGGGACAGTATAGGTCCAATATACCGTATAATTCCTATCTCCAGACCATTCAAACCCACCAACTGCATTCAAATCCCATTCATAAAGGACTATCCAACCATCAGGGTCATACGCAGAATAATCAAATCTAACAGGTTCTCCAACAGCGACCCAAGCCTCAGGCCCTGCATCAACTACCGGTGGAACGTTCACAACTGTTATTCTGATAACGTAGGTAGTATTTGTGCCGTTATTATCCACCACAACAAGAGTTATAGGTTGATTTACAACTAACTCTGTTGGCGTAAAAGTTGTATTCCCGTCATTTGTCGAATTATAATCAGGTAAACCATCGTTGTCAAAATCCCAAGTATAATACTCTATATTTCCATCTGCATCAAACGCAGACACATTCAGCACAACTTCGGTATTATTCTCAACAGTTACCGCACCATTATTTGCTACTGGATTACCGTTTACTAATACTTCAGATATTATCGGAGGCGTAGGACCTGGAAGCACATGCACAACAAGAGTATCCCTTGAGATTGTGTTCATATTGTCAGTTACCTGGAATGTTACATTGTAATCTCCAACTGTAGTATATGTATATGCAGCATTCTGCGTAAATGCATCCCAAACTAAGTCGCCGTTAAAGTCCCATCTGTACTGCGTAATCATCCCATCTGGGTCAAACGCATTCCCTACAAAGTTTACAGTATCTCCTACAAATACAGTAATATCGGGACCAATCTCACACCAAGGCGGCAAATTATTTATTACAATTCTAACAAAAGTCCTATTAGACACATTCCCATCTGTATTCCCAACTACAACATAAGCATAATAGGTCCCCTTGTTCTCGTAAGAATGGTTAACCAATGGACTCGTCGTATTAATATAACTTCCATCTGCAAATGTAAAGTTATACCAGGCTATTGTCCCTGCACCATAAGGGTCAGATGACGCACTGGCGTTGAAATAGATGGTTACGTTCGCAGAAGTCGTTACTGTAGTAAGCGTCTGTGTAATCGGGTCTGTAGATATTAACAAACTCGCTACAGGCACATTTTTAACAGCATCTCCAAATGCAT
>Ga0078972_1003370_pt1 | contig 48185 bp, 45 predicted proteins | sample YelNatPaOPGAMG01_FD_67568 | JGI IMG/M metagenome (GOLD analysis project Ga0078972, IMG submission 67568) | Hot spring thermophilic microbial communities from Obsidian Pool, Yellowstone National Park, USA - OP-RAMG-01 (SPADES assembly) (version 2) | ecosystem: Environmental > Aquatic > Thermal... | reverse complement strand
AGGTCTGTGGTAGACTACCACGTTGATAGGCTGGAGGTGTAAGTACAGTAATGTATTCAGCTGACCAGTACTAATAGACCGTGAGACTTGACCCTTATTTTATTTCCCTCCTGTTGTCAAAGGAATCAAGGGCCTTTGAGTAAAAAGGCCCTTTTTATATGGTTTAAGGAGTTAAAATGAGAGAGAAAGATATTTTTGAAGAGATTATAGACATTGGTAAAAGACGAGGGATTCTTACATATGATGAAATAAATGATGCACTTCCTTCTGAATTTTTCTCGCCTGATGAAATAGAAGATTTAATGGATGTGCTTCAGGATATGGGAGTTAAGGTTGTTGACCATGAAGAAATTTTACCACCAGAAGAAGAGTTAGAAGAAGAAATAGAAGAATACGAAAAAACAGAGGACCTTGTTCAGGCATATTTTTATTCAATGGGTGATATTTCGATTCTTACGAAAGATGAAGAAACAGAACTTGCAAAAAGACTTGAGGAAGGGAAATCTATTATAAGAGAGTTGGTAATCGAACTCCCAATTTATAAAAAGCTCGAAATGAGTTTAGATGGTGGTAATGAAGAGGAGGAAGAAGAAGAGGAATTAGAGGCTGAAGAAAGAACTGACGAAGCTTTATTAAAGAGTGTTGAAATTATTGAAGCAAGAATGAAGGAAATTGAGGCTGCTGACAAAAAGATTTCAAAATATGGCTCTCTTAAAGGTCTTAAAAATCTTATAAAAGAAAAGAAGAAAAAGAATATAGATACAAAGAAATATGAATTATTGGCAAAAGAAGTAGAAAAAGTATATAAAAGAGTAGAATCTGAAATAGGCGCAAAAGTTGACCAAATCAGGGGGATGTGGTCGCGTATTCAGAAAGCAAAAATACTAATATCTACAGCAAAAGATGAATTAATTACACGAAATCTTCGCCTTGTTGTTAATATAGCAAAAAATTATGTGGGTAGAGGTCTTCCATTACTTGATCTTATTCAAGAAGGCAATATAGGATTAATGAAGGCTGTAGATAAATTCAAATACGAAAAAGGTTTTAAATTCAGCACGTATGCAACATGGTGGATAAGGCAGGCAATTACAAGAGCATTAATTGATCAGACAAAAACCATAAGAGTGCCTGTTCATATGATGGAGTTCTACAACAGGGTTACAAAGGCGTCCCGTGAGCTTACACAGCAGCTTGGCAGAGAACCTACCAATGAAGAAATCGCGCATAAACTTTCAGTGCCTATAAGAAAAGTCGAAGAAGTTTTCAGAGCAATACAGGATCCGATTGCTCTTCAAACACCTGTTGGAGATGAAGACACAGAACTTGAAGATTTCATCGGTGATAAAAATAGCCCTTCTCCTTATTCCGATGCTGAAAAAATTGAAGCATCGGAGCAAATTCAGCAGGTACTTAAGACTCTTACTCCTAAGGAAGAAATGGTTATCCGTATGAGATTCGGAATAGGCGCTGACAGGGACCATACTCTCGAAGAAGTTGGCAGACATCTGTCAATTACAAGAGAGCGTGTGAGACAAATTGAGGCGAAAGCTCTGAGAAAATTAAAGCATCCAAGTAGATTAAAGGCTTTAAAAAGGTTGCTTACTACTCCTGCTTAATTTTTGTTACAGGGTCTCCTTTTGTAAGGGCATCAGTGCTTTTCTTTATAATTACTGTTGATGTTTTTTCACGAGGATTAATTACCTGTAAAACGCCGTTATAAATTATGTGTTTGCCCTGCTCAAGAGTTGCAAGCAAATCTCCTGTCTGCAAACCATCTCTTGTTCCTTTGTCAATATATGCGATGTCATAAGGAACATTAATTAAATGCAGGTGTTTTGAAGCAACAATATATCCTTTTATATCTGGAGTCCTTGGGTTTTCAGGTTCAATAGGCGGATCCACTTCATAATAATCATCTAAATAATAACCTGTTGAAATGTCTGTATATGCTTGAGTTACTATGATTTTTGGATCATCATTTTCTTCTTGTCCTACAACTTCAGCAGTGCCGACAACATCAATTAGATATCCGAGTTTTTTGCCTGTTTTTGGGTGTTTAACTTTTTCCATAACATGGAAAATATAAAATTTATCACCTTTTTTCACAGGTTTATTTATTTTGATAAAAGCATAGTCATCTTTTCCAATAATAGTCCTTCCAGTCGGTGTATCTTTTATATATCCAACATTTGGAATTGTATCAGATATATATCCGCTTGCGAGAAAAATATGCTTATTAACAATATAATTTTTCTTTTTGGGAGTGATTTTTACTTCCTCTTCTTTTTTTATTTCATGTTTAGTTATTAAAGGCATAGGTGCAGGTTTTTTTATTACAACAGGCTCAGTTGCTGGTTGAATTTCTTTTTGGAGTAAGTATAATGGAATTCTGATTCTCTGACCCGGGTATATTCTATCAGGGTTTTTAATTTCAGGATTTTCCTTCCAGACCTTTGGCCACAGGAAATAATCACTCAACTCTTTACCTGAAATATCCCAGAGTGTATCACCTTTAATTACAGTATAGTCTTTGTATTCTATTTCCTGTGCTGAAATATACGAGCACATTAAAAATGTCAGGAAAAATATACCAATGACTGATGTTATTTGTGCATTTTTGCCCATTATTAATGCTCCTTTATAAAAGTTTTACTTTAATTAAAAATAACTGACTTAAAGAAAACTGTCAAGTAATATATTTTTTTGGTTTGCAAAATAAAATCTTTCCCAATATATATGATTTCTGATAAGATTTAAATAATGAGAAAAAATAACAGAATAAAAATTGCAATCTATTCTTTTTTTATTTTGCTGCTGTTAATACCAGTTACAATCTATGCAGCAGATGTAAAGGAATACTTTCTTTCAAATGGATTGAAGGTAATAATTATTGAGGAACACAAAGCTCCTATAGCAACATTTCAAATCTGGTATAAAGTTGGTGCTGTGGATGAACCTATGGGGAAATCTGGCTTGAGTCATTTACTTGAGCATATGATGTTTAAGGGAACAAAAAATTATGGACCTTCAGAATTATCAAGAATTATTCAGAAAAATGGCGGAACAGACAATGCTCATACAACAAAAGATTATACTACTTATTTCGAAATACTTCCTTCTGACAGAATAAATATCGCTATAAAGCTTGAAGCAGACAGAATGAAAAATCTTTTATTAGATCCCAAAGAAGTTGCGTCTGAAAGAAATGTGGTTATGGAAGAAAGAAGGCTTAGATATGAGGATGATCCGCAAAATTCGCTTTTTGAAGATGTTGTTGCTGCTGCATTTAAAGTTCATCCTTATCAAAAACCTGTCATAGGCTGGATGTCTGATATTCAATCTATTGATTTAAACGATCTTAGCAATCACTACAAAACGTATTACTCTCCAAATAACGCCGTAATCATAATAGTTGGTGACATAAAGCCGGATGAAATTTTAAAACAAATAAAATCAGAATTTGAAAATATTCCCCATACAGAAATACCCGGACGAATTAAATCCATTGAACCCGAACAAAAAGGGGAGAGGAGAATAATTTTAAAGAGAGAAGCAGAAGTTCCTGCTGTTATGTTGGCTTATCATGTTCCTAATTTTCCACATGAAGACAGTTATGCCCTTGATATTCTTAGTGTGATTTTGTCTGGAGGAAAAAGCTCGAGACTATATCAATCAATGATTTATGAAAAGAAAATAGCTATAGATGCATCTGCAGATTATATAGGATTTAGCAGATTCCCACATCTTTTTTATTTTTTTGCTGTTGCAGTTCCTGATAAAACTCCTGATGAAATCGAAAAAGCATTGTATGAAGAAATAGAAAAAATTAAAAAGGAAGGTCCTTCAGAGAATGAACTTCAAAAGGCTAAAAATCAAATAGAAGCTTCATTTATCATGGAGCAGGATTCGATCTATATGCAGGCTATGAAATATGGATTGTTTGAAATTCTTGGTGACTGGAAATTGATTGACAAATATCTTGAAGGAATACGCAAGGTATCTTCTGAAGATATTACTCGTGTTGTAAAAAATTATTTTATCGAGGAAAACAGGACAACAGGAATTCTAATACCAGCAAAGAAAGTGAATAGTAAAAAGTGAAATTCAAAAAACTAATAAATTATTCGAAAAAAAATAGCATTTTTATTTTATTAATATTTTTTGCTTTTTATTTGCTCTTACTTGCCGATGCTTTTGCTATTAATGTAAACAGAACCGTACTCCCAAATGGTCTGACAGTTTTACATTCAGAAAACCATAACCTTCCGATTGTAATGGTTACAATGATAATAAAATCAGGCCAAACTCGTGAACCAGATGATAAGGCAGGACTTGCAAATTTAACAGCCGGGCTTCTTAATGAAGGCACAAAAACAAGAACATCAAAAGATATAAGCGAAACAATTGATTTTATAGGAGCCTCTTTGAATGCCTCGGCAGGTAATGATTATATTACAGTGGCTCTTTCAGTATTGAAGAAGGACTTAAATAAGGGTTTTGAAATTTTTTGGGATATAGTTTTAAATCCGATTTTTCCACAGCATGAAATTGAAAGAAAAAAACAACTTATAAAGGGATCTCTGAAACAGAGGGAAGAAGACCCTTCTTTTCTTGCGGAAAAAGCTTTTATTAAAGAAGTGTTTGGTGAGCACCCGTATTCAAGACTTATAGAAGGGTCTGAAGAGACGATTGATAAAATTAGCAGGGATGATATTTTAAAATTTCACTCAGATAATTTTCTTCCGAATAATTCTATATTATCAATCGCAGGTGACATCACTCAAGATGAATTAATAGTTCTTCTTGAAAAATATATAAGTGAATGGAAAAAAGTGGAATTGCCGGAGAGAAAGCCTTTAAAATTTGAACCATACAAAAATAAGAAAATTGTAAGGATAGACAAAGATATTACTCAGGCTAATATAATTCTCGGCAACTATGGAATCAGCAGGGATAATCCTGACTATTATGCTGTAACAGTCATGAATTATATTCTTGGTGGAGGAGGATTTGCTTCAAGACTCATGAATTCAATAAGAGATGAAAAGGGGCTTGCTTATGATGTACATAGTTACTTTGCTGCTTATAAAGAAGCAGGATATTTTCAATCAGAATTGCAAACTAAAAATGAAACAGCCAACGTTGCAATAGATGAAATTATCAGACAGATTATAAAAATCAGGACAGAAAAAGTAACTGAAAAAGAACTCTCTGAAGCAAAATCATATCTTACGGGAAGTTTTCCGAGAAGGCTTGATACAACAAGAAAAATAGCTGATTTTCTTGCAGCAATTGAATTTTTTAATCTCGGGCTCGACTATGATAAAAAATATACGGATTATATAAACTCTGTAACCGAAGATGATATCTTGAGAGTTGCAAACAAATACCTTGACCCAGAAAATTATATACTTGTTATTATTGCAAATCAAAGTAAAATTTCCATACCACAATAAATAATAGCTAATAGCGAAGAGCTTATAGTAAACAACTATTAACATAATCAAATGGCAATAACTCAATTTATGAACCAAAATAAACTACCTTAGTATAAGAACCTTGCTTTATTTTTATATTTTAATGTAATTACCTATTTTATCTCTGAGGCTTACACTTCGACTTCAGCCTCAGTATAAATAGACCCGTGATTTTGTTTCATAAATTGAGTTATTGCCAATAAACAACCTTATAACTAAATTGACAAAGGAATATACAACCCCCTTAATCCCCCTTAACAAAGGTGGAATCTGGCTTATAGCAAATAGGGAAGAGCAAATAAATAATAATCCTTGGTTCTTTGCTCTTGGCTCATGGCTCTTCGCTCTTTCCCGGTTTCCCCTAAAAAATGGGAATCAAGGGATTGTAAATAAAAATATTTTCGCAAAATCTGCATGATTTTAATTTCATTTTTGGGTTAAATGCATTTTCAGTTTGGAGTATGAAGCAATAGATTGAAAAAATGTTTGAAAAATGATTATTATTAATGTCCATACACAGAAGGGGTTAAAGCAAATTCCATCAGAATTTGCTAAGGCTGGTTTTGAACTTATGAACGAAATTGAAAGACTGCGAAAAAAGATTGATGAAATCGACGATAAAATATTAAAGCTTCTTAATGAAAGAGCTGATATAGTTCTTGAAATAGGCCGGGTTAAATCAAACAAAAAAACAAAGTTTTATTCTCCTGAACGCGAGCGCCAGATTCTTGAACGTCTTACAGCAATTAATAAGGGTCCATTTCCCAATGAACCATTAAAAGTAATATACAGAGAAATTCTTTCAGCTTCATTATCACTTGAAAAGCCTCTTAAAGTTGCATGTCTTGGACCTCTGGCAACATTTACTCATGTGGCAGCAATTAGACATTTCGGCTCCTCGGCAGTATTTGTTCCTGTTACGACTATTAAAGATGTATTTGATACTGTTTTGTCTAAAAAAGCTGATTTCGGGGTTGTTCCTATAGAAAATTCAAATGAAGGTGTAATAAGTTATACTCTTGATCTTTTTACTGATTATGACTTGAAAGTCTCAGCAGAAATAATGTTAAGAATAGTACATAATCTTCTCTCAAGAAGCGGTAAAAAAGAGAGAATCAAGAAAATTTATTCGTTCACTCCTGCAACATCTCAATGCAGAAGATGGCTTGCCAATAATATGCCCGGGATTCCAATAATCGAGGCCACAAGCACTGCAAACGCAGCAGAACTTGCAGCAAAGGATAATGAAGCTGCAGCGATAGCGAGTGAACTTGCTGCTGAGATTTATAATCTTCAATTTGTTGAAAGAAGTATCGAGGATAACAAGGATAACCATACACGATTTCTTGTTATATCAGAAGAATATCCCAGAAAGTCAGGCAAGGATAAAACATCCATAATGTTTTCTGTGAAAAATAAACCCGGAGCTCTTTATAACATTCTTGAACCATTGAAAAAAGCCAATATAAATCTCACAAAGATTGAATCAAGGCCATCCAAAAGAAAAGCATGGGAATATATATTCTTTGCTGATATGGAAGGTCATATTGAAGAAAAGAGACTCAAAAAGGCGATAGAAGCTGTAAAAGAAAATTGTCTTTATTTAAAAATACTTGGATCATATCCACACGGAGGATTGTCATGATTAAACCACCTTCATATGTATCTGAAATTAAGCCATATGTGCCAGGAAAACCCATAGAAGAACTTGAACGCGAACTTGGAATTACAGATTCAATAAAACTTGCTTCAAATGAAAATCCAATTGGACCTTCCGTAAAAGCCATGAAGGCATTGCTTGAAGGAATTATGACGCCGGATGTATCATCAGGAATCAATCGGTATCCGGATGGAAGTGGTTACTATTTAAAGAAAGCAATATCTGAAAAACTTTCAGTGCATGAAGATGAAATTATACTTGGTAACGGGTCAAATGAATTGATAGATATTGCTGTTAGAACTTTTATACAACCTGGGGATGAGGTTGTTATGGCTAATCCTTCTTTTGTCGTATATTTTTCATCAGTACATGCTCAGGGTGCAAAAGCTGTGCAGGTTCCTTTAAAGGATTATATACATGACCTTGACTCTATGGTAAATTCAATAACACCAAAGACAAAAATGTTATTTATCGCAAATCCCAATAATCCTACAGGCACAATAAACAAAAAAGACGAATTGAAAAGACTGATGGAGCGTATTTCCGATGACATACTTGTCGTGGCTGATGAGGCTTACATTGAATATGTTACCGATCCAGAATATGCAGAAAGTATGGAATATTTCAAAGATGGCAGGAATGTTCTGATTCTGAGAACTTTTTCTAAAATATACGGTCTTGCAGGCTTAAGAATTGGTTATGGAATAGCTCCTAAATATATTATTACTGAAATGAATAAACTCCGTCCGCCATTTAATACAAATACATTAGCACAAAAAGCTGCTTTAGCTGCAATTCAGGATGATGAACATGTGCATGCCTCACGTGCAGTAAATGAGAACGGCAAACAATATTTATACGAAGAACTCAATAAATTAGGAATAAAATATATACCTTCACAAGCTAATTTTATTTATATGATTCTCGAGCAGAATTCGTCAGAAATTTATGAAAATCTTTTAAGAAAAGGCGTAATTATAAGACCTGTCGGTCAAAAAGAAATAAGGGTTACAATTGGTCTTCCTGAACAAAATAAACGTTTTATCGAAGCATTAGGCGAGGTAATAAATAAGAAATAACATTATTTAAAGAGGAGTAAAAATGGATATTATTGTTTTAAAACCCGGGACAACAGAAGAACAATTGCGTCATATTATTAAAAAGCTTGAAAGTAAAGGACTGCAGGCGAATATCTCAAAAGGAACTGAGAGAACAATTATAGGAGTAATCGGCGATACTTCAAAAATAACTGAAGAGGAAGAAAGCGTTATAAGCATAATGCCGGGTGTTGAGGATGTAATGAGAATTCTCAAGCCTTACAAACTCGCAAGCCGTGAGTTTAAACCCGATGGTACTACTATAAATATTAAAGGAAATGTTATAGGCGGTAAGAAAATACAGGTTGTTGCAGGTCCTTGTGCTGTTGAGAACAGAACAATTTTAATGAATATAGCGAAAAAAGTTAAGGAAGCAGGAGCAACTTTTATTAGAGGCGGAGCTTTTAAGCCAAGAACTTCTCCATATTCATTTCAGGGACTTGGTGAAGAAGGTTTAAAATATCTTGCAGAAGCACGGGAAAAAACAGGTCTGCCAGTTGTTACAGAACTTATGGATCCGAGAGATATGGATGTTATACAAAAATATGCTGATATAATTCAGATTGGCGCAAGAAATATGCAGAATTTCAGACTCTTGCTCGAAGTCGGTAATTCTTCAAAGCCAGTTTTATTGAAAAGAGGCTTATCCGCGACAATAAAAGAATGGCTTATGGCTGCTGAATATATCATGTCAAAAGGTAATCATCATGTAATCTTATGCGAAAGAGGTATACGCACATTTGAAACCGCAACAAGAAACACACTTGATTTAAGCGCAGTTCCTGTGCTTAAAAAACTCACACATTTGCCGGTTTTTGTTGACCCAAGTCATGGTGTTGGCAAATGGGATCTCGTAGCGCCTATGGCAAAAGCTGCTGTCGCAGCAGGAGCGGATGGTCTTATAATAGAAGTTCATACGAATCCAGAGGAAGCTCTCTCGGATGGCGAACAATCTCTTAAGCCTTCTGACTTTAAGAAATTAATGAAAGATTTGAAGCCTATAGCTTCTGCAATTGGAAGAACTATATAATACGGAATGAAAATAACAGGAAGTTTTAAATTTCAAAAAATTACCATTTTTGGAGTTGGGTTGATAGGGGGCTCTTTTGCCCTTGCTATGAAGAAGAAAAAACTTTGCGGACATATCGTTGGATTCGGGAGAAGTGAAAAAAATTTAAAAAGAGCAAAAAATAAAAAGATAATTGACTCGTACAAACTTGACCCTGTTGCTGCCTGTAAAGACTCAGATTTAATCTTATTTGCAACACCAGTAGGTTTTTTTATTGATCTCGCAGAAATAATAAAAGATTCCATTAAATCTGGAGCGATAGTTACAGATGTTGGAAGTGTTAAGGGGAAACTTGTATATGATATAGAAAAAATATTGCCAGAAACAGTTTACTTTGTTGGAGGGCATCCTATTGCAGGCAGTGATCAATCTGGAATTGATGCTGCTTCAGCAAATATTTTTAAAAGTGCTAAGTGTATGATTACTCCAACAGATAAGACGGATAAAAATGCAATGAATTCTGTAATTTCAATCTGGGAAACATTTGGTTCCATCGTGAAAATAATTGACCCTTATGAGCATGACAGAATATATGGTGCAATAAGTCATCTTCCGCATGTGATAGCTTATAATCTTGTCAATACAGTTGCTGAAATAGACAGTTCATATCTTTTATTTTCAGGACAGGGATTTAAGGATACAACAAGAATAGCCTCAAGTCATCAGGAACTCTGGAGAGATATATGTCTTCTTAACAGGGAAAATCTCCTTAAATATATTGAAGTTTTCATAAAAAATCTTGACAGGGTCAAGAAACATCTCAAGGCATCAGATGCAAAGTCTATTGAAAGAGATTTTGCTAATGCCAGGGAATTAAGAGAAGGTATTGGATAGAATAGAGATTCACCCGGTAAAATATTTTAAAGGTGAGGTTATACCCGCACCTGATAAATCTATTTCTCACAGGGCTGTAATTTTTTCTTCGCTCGCAAATGGTCGGAGTATTATTAGAAATTTTCTTAGAGCAGAAGATCCTTTCAGCACTATTAATGCCTTTAGAGCATTAGGTGTCCAAATTGAAGACAGTAATGAAGAGATAATTATAGACGGTAGAGGCCTGAATGGATTAAAAGAGCCTGAAGATGTTATAAATTGTGGCAATTCAGGTACAACTATAAGACTTATATCAGGAATTCTTGCTGGAAATCCTTTCTTTTCGGTATTGACTGGTGATGCATCCCTGCGATCAAGACCAATGGGAAGAATTATAATACCTTTAAGTCAGATGGGAGCAGAAATCAGGGCAAGAAGTAATAACAAATATCCACCACTTTCAATAAAAGGAGGGTATTTAAAAGCAGTAAGATATGAAATGCCTGTTGCAAGTGCACAGGTAAAGTCTTCTATTATTCTGGCAGGACTCTATACCGATGGTATAACAGAAGTTATTGAACCTATTAAGTCAAGGGATCACACTGAAAGAATGCTACCTGCATTTGGGGCTGAGATAAATATAAAAGATAATGTAATCAGTATAAAAGGCAGGGCAGAATTAAAAAGCAATCTTATTGAGATTCCAGGAGATTTTTCTTCAGCAGCTTTTTTCCTTGTCGGAGCTTTAATAATTGATAACTCTGATTTAATTATTAAAAATGTTGGCATAAATCCCACACGTACAGGAGTTTTAGAGGTTCTTCAGAGAATGGGAGCGGATATTAAGATTGAGAATACAAGATATATTTCAGGAGAACCGGTTGCTGATTTATATTGTACAGGTGGAAAAAAGCTTAAGGCATTAAATATAAAGAGAGAACAAATTCCTTCTATGATAGATGAATTTCCAATATTATGTGTGGCAGCAACTCAGGCTGAAGGAGTTACTACTATAAGAGGCGCCGAAGAATTAAGAGTAAAAGAATCAGATAGAATAAAAAGTATGGTGTCAGAATTGAGGAAAATGGGTGTTGAAATTGAAGAATATCCTGATGGCTTAAGCATCAAGGGCAGCTCCTCTCTTAGAGGCGCTGATATAGAAAGTCACAATGACCATAGGATTGCTATGGCAATGTCTATTGCAGGACTTATTGCAGAAGGAGTTACCACTATAAATGGTGTTTCTTCAGTTAATATTTCTTTTCCCGGATTTTTTGATATTATAAGGAGACTTACTCACTGAAAAAAGTTATTGCTATAGATGGGCCCTCCGGGGCTGGCAAGACAACGGTTGCAAAGCTTGTTGCAAATAGTCTCGGGTTCAATTACCTTGATACTGGAGCTCTTTATAGAGCAATTGCACTTTCTCTAAGAGAAAAAGGCATTGATGAAAAAGATAATGATGAAAAAATAAAACATGCCATTAAAGATGTTGAAGTTCGGTATATCAATGGAAAAGTTTTTTTAAATAAAAGAGATGTCTCGGATATGATACGTACCAAAGAAATTGACCATTACTCTTCAGTTTTTTCTGCGAGAAAGATTATCAGGGATTTTCTGCTTAATTCACAGAGAAATGCTGCATTGTTTGACAATCTTGTCGTTGAAGGAAGAGATACTACAACCGTTGTATTTCCAGAAGCATATAAAAAAATATTTCTTGACGCGTCAGTAGATGAAAGAGCAAGGAGGAGATTTCTTCAATTTAAGGAAAAAGGAATAGATATTACAATTGAAGACGCCAGAAATAGTATTATTGAAAGAGATAAAAGAGATGAGAGTCGTGATTTAGCTCCTCTTGCAGTAGCTCCTGATGCTTTATTAATAGATTCTTCTTTTCTTTCTATTGAGGATGTTGTAAAAATAATTCTTGATTATGTTAGAAATTAAGGAATTGTATGGAGATTATTGTTGCTAAGACAGCAGGTTTTTGCTTTGGTGTAAAAAGGGCTATAGATATTGCCTTTAAATTAGCAAACGGGAAAAATGATGGCATATATACTTTAGGGCCGATTATACATAATCCACAGGTTGTTGATGAACTAAAAAGGCGCGGAATTTTCCCATTAGAGAATCCTGACAACTTAAAAAAAATCAAATCCTTGATTATCAGAACCCATGGAATACCTCTTGAACTTTCAGAAAAAATTGAATCAGCAGGCTGTGAAATAATAGATGCCACATGCCCATTTGTAAAAAAAGCACAATATTATGCTAAACTTTTAAAGGAAGAAGGTTATCAGGTAATAATTCTTGGAGAAAAAAATCATCCTGAAGTGCAAAGTCTTTTAAGTTATGCAGGAAATGACGCGGTTGTTGTAAGTGCTAAAACAGTTCTTCCAAAGCTTAAAAAAAAGATAGGCATTGTTGTACAGACAACACAACCAGTTGAAAATTTGAAAAAAGTTATATCTGACATCTTATCACATGCGAAAGAAATAAAAGTATATAATACTATATGTAGTTCAACTGCACAAAGGTTAAAGGAAACAGGACGTATAGCAAAAAAGGTTAATGTAATGTTTGTTGTAGGCGGGAAAAACAGCGCAAATACAACCCAGCTTGCATTGCTCTGCAAATCACTGGGAGTTCCAATATATCATATTGAGACAGCTTCTGAAATTAAAAAGAAATGGATTGAAGGAGCTGAATATATAGGCATAACAGCAGGGGCTTCAACCCCGGATTGGATTATAAAAGATGTAGAAAAAAGAATTAGAAATATAGGAGGGTCACAGGTTGGTGGAAATTCAAAATAACGAAATGGAAAAACTTTATGCTGAAACCTTTCACAGCATAGAAGAAGGAAATATTATGAAAGGTAAAGTTATTGCTATAAGGCAGGATGGAGTAATAGTTGATATAGGGTACAAATCAGAAGGTTTTATCCCTATTGATGAATTTAGCGAAGATGAAATAGTTACTCTTAAGCCTGGTAGTGATATAGAAGTTTATGTCGAAAATATTGAAGATGCTGAAGGAATTGTAGCCCTTTCAAAAGAAAGGGCTACAAGGATAAAAGCATGGGATTTTCTCGAAAAAGCATATAAAGAAGGTAAAACTGTTGAAGGGAAAATAACCGGGAAAACTAAAGGCGGTTTTTCGGTTGATATATCAAGGGTAACAGCTTTTCTTCCTGGCTCGCAGGTTGATATAAAACCTGTTAAAGACATTGATAATCTTATAGGTAAAAAACTACAATTTAGAGTCATAAAATTGAATAACAAGCTTTCTAATGTTATAGTTTCAAGAAGAGCAATTCTTGAGGATGAGTTGCAGAAAAAGAAAGCAGAGACTCTTAAGAAACTCGAGGAAGGCAAGATTATGAAAGGTGTCGTCAAGAATGTTACTGATTATGGTATTTTTGTTGACCTCGGTGGCATTGACGGACTCTTGCATATTTCCGATATTTCATGGGGAAGAATAAACCATCCTTCTGAATTTTTTTCTGTAGGTGATGAAATTGAAGTGCTTGTCTTAAAATACGAAAAGGAAACCGAGAAGGTAACCCTCGGATATAAACAGAAAAAGCCTGACCCGTGGTTATTGGTAGATGAAAAATACCCAGTAAATAAACGTGTATCAGGAAAAGTTGTAAGCATCACTGATTACGGGGCTTTTATTGAACTTGAAGAAGGTCTTGAAGGACTTGTGCATATATCAGAAATTGACTGGTTGCCGAGACCGAAGCACCCTTCAAAATATCTTTCAGTTGGTGAAACAGTAGAAGCAATTGTTCTGAAAGTTGACAAAGAAGAAAGAAGACTTTCTTTGAGTATAAAACAGATAAAACCAAGCCCGTGGCAACTTGTAGCCCAGCGTTATTCACCAGGTCAAAAAGTTTCAGGAAAAGTTAAGACAATTACAGACTTTGGGGTATTCGTTGGTCTTCCTGAAGGAATTGATGCGCTTATTCATATTTCAGACCTCTCGTGGACAAAGCATGTTAAACATCCATCCGAAATATTACGTAAAGGGCAGAAAATTGAGGCAATTATTTTAAGTATGGAACCTGAGTCCGAGAAAATGGCTTTGAGCCTCAAACACCTTAAGCCTGACCCGTGGCTTAAGGAAATACCCGAAAAATTCAAGCTCGGATCAGAGATGAAAGGCAAAATTCTCAATATTACTGATTTCGGCATCTTTGTTGAACTTGAAGACGGGGTTGAAGGTCTTATATATTCATCCGAAATAGTAAAACCATCAGGTGAAAACGAAGATGCCTTAAAACCCGGGGACGAAATTAATGTAAGAATCATAAAAGTTGATTGCGAAGAAAGAAAAATCGGACTGAGCATGAGAAATCTTAAAAGGCTTGAGGCATGAAGAAGTTTTTGCTTATTCTTTTTATAATTTTTGTACTTGCGGTAATAAGTCTTTTTTTCGTTTTTGCTCAAAGAGAAATACCGATCGGAGAAAAAGTTGCTCTTATAAAAATTGAAGGCCCGATATTTGAATCGACAAAATCTATTGATGAATTGAAAGGCCATTTAAAAGACCCTTCTGTAAAAGCAATAGTTATACGTGTAGACAGCCCGGGAGGAGCTGTCGCTCCTTCACAGGAAATCTATGAAGAAGTCAGAAAAGCAGCCGCAAAGAAAAAAGTGGTAGTATCTATGGGGTCTGTTGCTGCATCAGGTGGTTATTATATTTCTGCTCCTGCAACAAAAATATTTGCAAATCCCGGAACATTAACTGGTTCGATAGGAGTAATAATGGAAATTCCGAATATACAGGGTTTAATGAATAAGATCGGAGTCAAAAATGAAGTTATAAAAAGTGGAAAACATAAAGATATTGCATCGGTTTTCAGGGGAATTGGCAAAGAAGAAAGAATAATTCTTCAGGGTGTATTGGATGACGTGCATGAGCAGTTTATTAAAGCTGTTTCTGAAGGAAGAAAAATGCGGATAGAAGATGTAAGAAATATCGCAGATGGCCGGGTTTTTACCGGTCAGCAGGCATTAAAAGCAGGGCTTGTGGATGAACTTGGAAATATTGAGGATGCAATAAAAGATGCTGCTAAACTTGCAGGAATAAAAGGAGAACCACAGGTAATAAGCAAGAAAGAAGGTTTTTCCTTGAAAAATATCATTAAAGATAATATTCCAGAAGAGGTTAATAATCTTTTTACTTCCGTAAAAATAAAATATATTTTTACTCCGTAAAATAAAAATTTTAGGAGGGCATATGACCAAATCAAGTCTAATAGAAAAAGTTACAGAAAGAATAGGTACGCTCACAAGGAAGCAAACTGAGATAGTTGTTGAAACAGTTTTTGATAGTATAAAAGAAGCTCTTGCAAAAGGAGAAAAGATCGAGATACGAGGGTTTGGTAATTTTAAACCCAAACAGAGGAGACCAAGAAAAGCAAGAAATCCAAGAACAGGCGATAAAGTTGAAGTTCCTGAAAAAAGGGTTCTTCATTTTAAAGTAGGCAAGGCTTTAAGAGAAGCTATGAACGCACATTAAAGAATTTTTATTTTAAGGTTAAGCTTATATAATCTATAAGTCTGCCCGCATTTATTAGATGTTCTGTTGTGCTATAATTTTTTATGGCTGCCATTGTTGAGAAACTTAATGAGATACTACAAAGATTTAATATAAAAATTGCCTATCTTTTTGGTTCTCAAAAGCAAAAGGGCATTGAGTTCCTGAAGGGTAATTCTGTAAATCCTGAAAAAGGTTCTGACCTTGACATAGGTATTGTTTTTGACAGAGTTCCAGATAATGCTTTTTTGCTTTATGGCGAGATTTACGTTGAACTTTCCGATTTATTCATCCCTTTTAATATTGATATTGTCTTTTTGCAGGAAACAGACAGTCTTTTACAGTATGAGGCAGTAAAGGGAGAAGTAATTTACTGTGAAGATCAGGAGTTCCTTGACAGGTATGAAGAGATGGTAATGAAAAAAGCGGGGGATTTATCCTATAAAATGAAGGAGTATGAAAAAGACTTTATTGAGGCTGTGAAAGATGGTTATTTCGAGATTAAACATAAATAAGATAGAAAAAAGTCTCTCAGTCATTCAAGAGTTTTTAATCGAGTTAAGAAAACTTTCTGATTTATCTATTGAAGAGTTTCTTGCGGATAAAAGAAATCCTTCATCAGCAGAGAGTTATCTTAGGCGATCACTTGAGGCAATTTTTGATATTAGCCGTCACATTCTTGCCAAGACATATGGATTTAAAGAGATTGAATATAAAAACATTGCAAGACAACTTGGTGAAAAAGGTATCATAGAAAAAGAATATTCAAAAACACTCATGAAGATGGCTGGATATAGAAACAGGATGGTTCATTTATATCATGAGATATCATCTGAAGAAATCTATAATATTCTAAAATATCATCTCTCTGATATCGAAAGATTTATTTCTGATATAGTCTTATTTATTGAAAAGAGCAATAAAAAAACAATCTAACACTTTTTTGGGTTAAATAAAAAATCAGGGAAGCGCTTAAATTCTTTCTTATATAGAGCAATTGCCTTTGAATAAATTTTATTCCAGAAACACGGGTCTTCTTTAAGAATTATCCGTAAAGGTTTCTGGCTGTATTCAATCATAAACCTGAAAACATCTTTTTTTGTAATTCCAGCATCCATAGCAGAAAAAAGAAGCCCTGAGAGGTCTTTTATAATCCATCTATTAGGTGTTTTTTCTCTCATTTGAACTCTATGAAGGTCAATAATATAAAGTTTTATATTTTTTCCTTCTTCCCAGTCTGGTATCGTTTTATCAAGAAGAAAATGACAGATATATAAATCCCTGTGATTGATTCCGCTTTTATGCATTGTTCTGGTAATTCCCGCAACTTTTTTTATTAAACTTAGTTTAAGATTAAAAGATGGAGGATTTATTTTCCAATTTTTTGTTAAAGCTTCAAGGCTGATTGTATTTGTGAGTTCCTCGGTAATGAGAAAAGATTCCATCCATAGAGGTGATGAACCTCTTTGACCAAATCCTGCTATTTTCATTGTATCTATCCCAAGTTCAGTTAGTTTATTAATTGCTTCCAACTCATTTCCAGCACCAAAAACAGGCAATTTTAAACTTGATATATTTTTTAAAATTTCCTTTAGCCCTATCTTTCTGTGAATTTTTACAAAAAAGCCTATACCGTTTACCTCAAATCTTAATGTTCTTCTATTTTTATGCTTTCTGAATATTTTACCTTGAAGATTCAAAATCTCATCAAAGGCTTTTTCTCTGGTGAAATATTTCTGAAGTACGGGACTAAGTTCCAATATTTCTTTTTTGCTCGGCATATTTTTCTATAATATCAGCAGCTTTTTCAGGCATGCTAAAAAAATCGTTTCTGGATATATATCTCAAACCATTTTCTTTCCACTTCTGCTTATAATCCGATGTCATCATGTAAGAAAGCATATTATTGAAATCATGCTGTTTGAAAGGAGATGGGATCAGCAAACCAGCATCTGCTTTTCTGATATGAAATGAATATCCGCATATTTCAGTAGCTATAACAGGGAGTCCTGCTGCCATTGCTTCAATTAATACTGTTCCGGTATTTTCTGTATATGCAGGGTGTAAAAGCAAATCCGATGCAGCCATAAATTCCGGAACATCTTCTCTTCCACCAAGAAAAATTATCCTTGAGTCGATATTTAATTTCTTCGCAAGTTTAATGAAAGGTGAAGAGTTGTCATCTCCTATTATCAAAAGAATAGTTTTATTTTTTAAGTTTTCAGGAAGAGCTGCAATTGCTCTTAAAGAACGGTCGAGCCCTTTTGTTTTAAAAGAAGAGCCGACCGTAAGAAGCAAAAAGTGATTGAAATCAATTTCAAGTTTATTGCAGATTTTTTTGCGAATATTATGATTCTCATCCCTTATAATCCTGTCCTTTGATATATAAGGTGGCAGAATATGGAAACGGCTTGATTGTGTCCCATAGTATCTAATATATTTTGGTTTCTCAATTTCTGAAATGAGCATTATTTTTGTATTGCTTTTTTTGTCAAAAACTTCCTTTTCAAGAGCGATATAAGTCCTGTATCTTGGTAACAGTTTTTTTATTTTACTGCCGGATTCATATACTCTTGCCTTAAAGCACGGGTCAGCAGCATAGTAAATATCAAGACCATGCATTTTATTAAAACCTATTATAAGATCAAAATTTGTTTTTGATAAATGCTTATTGACTATCTCTGAAAAGTTCCAGCATCTTTGATGATTTGTCATGCCTTTAGGTTTGAAAACAGTAATATTAAACCCAGCAGGTATGTCTCCCTTCCACAACATTGTATTCACAAATACTTCATGCCCCCTTTTTAAGCAAATTTCTGCAATTTGTCTAAAATCTCTTTGAAGACCCCCGAAAGGAAAATATTTAAAAAGACAAAATGCTAATCTCATAGAAATCTTTTCCGCCCATTTTTTATCCATTCAGTTTCAGCTTGATTAATGATGCTCTCAATATTAATTCTCTTTTTTATTTTATTGTCTATACTGGAAAGATATTCGGGGAAAAAAATATCATTCACCCATTTTTCAGCTTCGAGCTGAAGTCCAAATCGATAAAATCTTATTAAATCTTCATATATACCTTTAATATTAAATTTGGTTGAGAAGGAAGATTGGTCTAAATCTATGAAAAATATTGTATAAGTATTATTATTTGCTTGAACAAGAATATTAGGCCATTTAAGATCTCCATGAATAGCTCCTGAATTGTGAAAATTAGCGATTGAATCAGCTATCTGTTTGTTTAGTTTTTTTTCTTTTTTCAATAAACCTTTTCTAAATGAATCTGATAATTTTTCTGTATTACTTAGAGCAGCGGAAATAAAAAAGGAGTGTTTTTGTCCAAGAGTTGCTTTAATATATTGTAATGGAATAGGTACAGGAAGCCCGATATTATAAAGCATAAAATTTTTTTCCCACAAACGTTCTGCTCTGTCTTTGAATATTTTATGTATAAAAAAGTCGAATGAGCCTCTATAATTGAATCTTTTTATAAGCAGATCATAGTTTTTATTTATTGCTTTTCCCTGCAGAATTCCAACAGTTGTAGAAAAATCATTTTTTTTAAGAATAAAATATCTGCCTTCTTCGATTAAATCCTGAATAAATTCAGATGTTAGAGGCTCGAAATTTATATATTCACGCGGATTAATTTTAGGATGAATCTTCATTTAGAGTATTCGGTAAAGGATTGCCTGATTATTATCCCATTTTTTTACTTCTATAAAATCATGCTTTTTCATAACATCATGGAATTTGTATCTATTATTCTTCCACGACTTTGCTTCCCATAGAAAGTATTTAGCCCCGCTTTTTTTAAGCGTCATTATCATCTCATTGTAATCTAACCCTGTAATATAATCGTATTTTATCAGTTTGTTGCCACATAATATCTCCTGAGATTTGAGATTAGCATAAAACATAACCCTTGAATCAGGTGCAATTACAATTGTGCTTTGATTTTTTTCTGTCTCGGCAATAAATTCACCAATAGTTCTATAAATTATTTTATCAGATGTTCTCGGGATAAGATTTGAAGGATAAACAAATGCAGTTATTACAATATAAAGCACCAAGAAAGAAATAGCGATTTTGTCGTTTATTTTCATTTTGTTCAGGATATTCATTAATGTTGCAGATCCCGAACAGAAAAAAACAAAGGCGGGTAAAATAAAAAATACCGTATATCTGGGAGACAATATGTTAATTTTTAAATAAAAAAGATAAAGAGCAAGTAATGAACAGAGAGATAATAAAATAAGATAAATCAAATGCTTATCTCTTTTTATTTCTTTATGAATATTAAAAATACCAAGTATAAAAAAAATGACATAAGGCAGATATATTACCCTGACCATCTTTCTTTGTAGAAGATCGAGAGAGATTATGGATTTTTCAAATATACCGGGAGTAAAAATATTTGTCCATAAATCCTCAAAAAATCGCTGGTTTCTTGGCACAAAGTAAAAATTCCAGAGATAAAGAGCTTCTTTCATTAATAATGTATTCAAAAGATTGACAAGGATGATTAAGCCAATTGCTGGAAATATGAAAAAAAAGATTTTTTTAAATTTTTTATTTTCAAAAAATAAGATATATATAATAGAACCGATTATATATATTATTATTTCAAAACGTGCAAACCCTGCGATTAAAAATGAAACATTACTGAAAATTAAAAGAAATGCTCTTTTTTCATTTTTAATTGCAGTTACAAATAAGTAAATACCAGAGAGTCCGAAAAACCAGAATATAGGATCTTTAATTAGTTCAACACTATATGATACGAAAAAGGGGTTTACGCTTAAAGCCAGTCCGGCTAAAAAGGAGATTTTCATGTTAAAAAAATGACGCAAAAAAAGATACATAGGTATAACGGTTAAGGAACCAAAAATAAATGATATGGACATGCCCGCAATTATCCAGTCGCCTGTTATTTTAAAAAAAACAGGAATCAGCAAATGGTAAAGAGAAATAAAGTCATAGCCACAATCTCTTGCAAGATCCCAATTGTTAAGTGCAAGCGCTTTGGCCTGATTTATGTACCATACTCCATCATGATTAATTAAAGGAGTGTTTAGAAAAGCATAAAATCTTAATACGAAAGAAAATAAAAACAACCCTGAGATTATTGCGTAGTCAGTTTTATTAATTTCAGTTTCCTGATTATTTTTTCGCAAAATGTTTCCTTATTTATAAGATGTGAAAAACAGCATAATATTTTAAGATTTTTTTATTTATGTGAGCAAGCCTTCAGGTTTAATCAATAATTTCATATCAGGATGGCTTTTGTTTTTTTCTTTTGTTTGTTAGAAAAACAATTTTTCTTATCAATGTCTTTTTTGTTTCTGAAAGTCCAGGATTTACTCCAATATAGGATAAAATAAAACGTAATCTATCGGTTCTCGAAATATGAGATAGACCGAGCATGTTTAACTGAACAAGGTTCTTAAGTCTATATTTTTCTGGCAAACGATTTTTTTTAACTGTTCTTTCGTTGTCTATAAAAAAAAATCTTGTATTATCTCCTGCGCCGCTTATTAGAATGTTACCAACCCTTAGATCACCATGAAAGATTCCTGATTTATGGAGGCGTCCTATTTCCTTGCCCGCGGCACAAATCATGGAGCGTTTCTCTTTAATTAATTCGGAAGACATTGGCATTTTATAATATTTTTTTATATATTCATATGTCCTTTCACCATCTACTGATTCAGTGATTAGAAAAATTTTTGATATAAAAAAATACTTTTTCTTAATTCCAAACAAAACCGGTCTGGGAGTATGAAAATTTTCTCGAAGAAGCATATGTCCTGCTTTAAAAGCTTTTTTTGCTCTATAAAAACCAAATAGATTTTTTAATATATCCTTTACCCCTCTGTTCAGGAATTCCTTATAGTAATAAACCCTGTTTGTTTCATTGTTTGCAAATTTAATTACCGAGGTAAAAGATGAGCTTTTTACCGATGCGCCTTTTTTCTTTTCAAACAAATCTATTAAATCATCTTTAATTTTTAACATTTCCTCAAGATTATATGAATAAAGAATTACCCGAAAGTAATCGGATGTGAATTTTTTTTTATAAAGAATTTTAGTCATATTTGATTTTATTAAATATTTTTGACAACTTTTTAGCTCTATTTTCCCATGTAAATTTTTCTGATGATTTATAAGCGTTAATTGCAAGGCTCTTTGCTTTATCCTGATTATTTAATAAATAAGCAATCTTGTCAGCTAAATCACGAGGATCTCCAGGTTTTGCGAGCAAGACATCTATGCCATCAACAATTTCTTCTTTAACTGATGGTAAATCAAAAGCGACGACGGGTTTGCCCATAGCCATATATTCATACAATTTTGTATGTGCAGAGTAGCTCCTTTTTCCTTTGTTAAGCGCACATATTACCAATATATCTATGTTATCGGATATCTCAGCTACTTTCTGTGGTTTAACAAAACCAAGAAAATTTATTCTCTCATTAACATTTAATGAAGTTGCAAGTTTTTTAAGTCTTATTATATCTTTTTCCGACCCGCCAATAATTTCTAATTTTACATCAGGCAGATAAGAAATTGCCTCAATCAAAATTTCCACACCTTGTAACGGGTATAATTGACCTATATAACCAATTGTTTTATTATTGTTTTCCTTTATCTTGAAAGATGCCCTCTCAGCAGCAAGCGGAACTTTAAATACAGGAACTTCAATTGTATAAGTTTCTTTTAAAATGTCGCCAAAACAATTCAGAAGTACAATTATTGCATCAACTCTTTTGAAGACCCATTCTTCATCAGGATTTTTTTCTGGAAGATTATCGTAAAATTTTCTGATCCGCAAGTCGTGAACTTCAATAATAAAAGGCAGACGAATAAATTTTTTGAATTTCAGCAAAAATCTGGCAAGTTTTATTTCCCTTAGATATATTATATCGGCTAACCCTTTTTTTCTCATTTTCAGAATCTTTAGAAGACAGAATAAATTGAATATCCCATGCCATGAAAAGTGCTTTCCTCTCAGCATAGGAACTTTAATGATTTGAAGATTTGACAGGGGTTGTAGTCCATAATATTCTTCTATGCTAAGATTCATGGCGGGTTTCCCTGTAATTATTCCTACGCGGTGTCCCAGACGGGCAAGGGCATGACAGGTTTTCATTATAACAATATCATTAACCCTTCCTGACATAAGACGCTGATTGTGTGGATAAATTATAACAGGCAGATTTTCCTGAAAATTGTTCATTAATAATTACGAAATTATATTTTATAGTATGATTTGAGTTTTTTCATTATACTATAAAAATAGTAAAAAATACCTGGCAAGATTATTGAGTTAACCTGAAAAATTCAGGCATTGTTTAAATAACGTAAAGAGAAAAATTTCATAATATCTGCATTATTTAAATTGCATTTTTGGGTTAAACTAAATATTACAAAACATCGCTTTTATTGAAAAAAGATACAAAAACTTCTTAAAAAAATGAAAGAGGTTTTTAATAGAAAGGTGGGGAAAAGTAAAATGTTGCCTGTTTTTATAGGAGGTCATCCGCGTAGTGGCACGACTCTGCTCGGAGATATTTTAGGTTCTCATCCTTTTTGCATATGTACTCCTGAATCACAATTTAAAGTAAGCGTTTATCAGAGACTTGAGATTAAAGACAAAGAATATTTTGATGTCAACAGGGCTTTTGAGAAAATAAAAAAACACTGGAGATACAAAATCTGGGCTATTGATGAGTTTATGGATTTTGAGGAAAAAATCAGTTCATATGAAGACCTGATTTTAATTTTAGTAAGAAAATATGCTATTAAAAATAATAAATTTAATGCAAGCATTTGGGTTGATCATACTCCTTCGAATATCCAGTTTGCAGAGCTGCTGAATTATATATTCCCTGAAGCAAAATTTATTCATATTATAAGGGATGGTAGAGCTGTTGCTGCTTCACAGATTCCTCTTGATTGGGGGCCGAATACTATTAGTGGAGCAGCATATTCCTGGATGGAAGCTATAAAAAAAGGATTATCTGCGGAAGAATTATTAAGAGATAAAATAATTAAGGTAAAATATGAAGAATTGGTTGCTGATGCAGAGATTGTCCTTAAAAAAATATGCGATTTTCTTGAAATAAATTATTTTCCTGAAATGTTGCAGGGAGGTGGGTTTAAAGTCCCCGAATATACTATAAAACAACATTTGTTGCTTGGTAAGCCTCCTGACAGGTCAAGAATAAATGTCTGGGAGAAAAAACTTACGAAAAGGCAGATAGAGATATTTGAAAGTATTGCAGGAGAATTTCTCGAAAAATTAAACTATACTTTATTGTATGGAAAGAATGCAAAAAGTATGAATTTATCTGAAAAGCTCTTATTTTATTTATACGAATTATGGAGAGGTAGAATAATTAATAAAATACGTCATAAAAAAAGAAAAGAAAAAGGGATTATTTTAGCCAGGAAAGAATAAGATATTTCATCAGTATTATGAAAGGATAAAAAATTATATGATGGAAAGAAATATAAAACCTTATAAAGGAAAGATTGATAAAAAAGAAAGGTGGCAATTAAATAATCATAAATCTGTACTTATATGGTTTACAGGATTACCAGGTTCTGGAAAATCAACAATCTCACATGAACTTGAATATCTTTTATTTAAAAATAAAATAAGGACTTATGTGCTTGATGGAGACAATATCAGAAGGGGTTTATGTAAAGACCTTGGTTTTTCAGCTGAAGACAGAAGGGAGAATTTAAGAAGGGTTGGGGAAGTTGCAAAACTTTTTGTAGATGCCGGAATTTTGACTATAGCTTCATTTGCTTCCCCTTATATTTCTGACAGAAAGATGATCAGGGAAATGTTCGGAAACGAAGAATTTATAGAAGTTTACTTAAAGTGTGATATTTCTATCTGCGAAAAAAGAGATCCCAAGGGTCTTTATAAAAAGGCGCGTAATGGAATTATAAAAAACTTTACAGGAGTATCTGATCCTTACGAGGCACCTGAAAAGCCGGAAATATTGCTTGAAACGGATAAACTGACTGTTGAACAGAGCGTAAAATCTGTTTTTGATTTTCTTCAGGAAAAACAAATTCTGACATTAAATTCAGAAAATGTTATATAAAAATAATTTAATCCAAAAATGCATTTTTAAGCTTAAAGAGATTTTTTTGTGTAACTTTTATTCAAGATTTTCTGAAAATTCTGTATAATTGAAAAAAGAAAGGAGGTTTTAAAATTATGCGTGTTGCTATAAATGGATTTGGAAGAATTGGAAGGAATTTCCTTAGAACAAGCTGGGGGTGCAAAGAATTTGAGATTGTTGCTTTAAATGATTTGACTGACTCAAAAACTCTTGCTCATATTCTAAAGTATGATTCTGTTCACGGAATTTTTAATGCAGATGTAAAGCCTGGCAACGGCAGTATATTTGTTGACAACAAGGAAATTAAGGTCTTTGCTGTTACAGAGCCAGAAAAACTTCCATGGAATGATATGGGTATTGATTTTGTTATTGAATCTACAGGGAGATTTGTTGACAGGCCCAATGCCGCACGTCATCTTGACGCAGGCGCAAAATGGGTTATAATTTCTGCTCCTGCAAAAGAGCCTGATGTAACCATCTGTATGGGGGTAAATGAGGAAGTTCTTGACCCGACGAAGCATAAAGTCATCTCAAATGCATCCTGTACAACAAATTGTCTTGCCCCAGTTGCAAAGGTTCTTCATACAGAATTCGGGATAAATCGCGGCCTTATGACCACAATTCATTCATATACTAACGACCAGAGAATTCTTGATTTGCCGCATAAAGATTTAAGAAGAGCCCGTGCAGCAGCTTTGAATATGATACCCACAACCACAGGTGCAGCAAAGGCTGTTGGTATAGTGCTGCCTGAATTAAAGGGAAAACTTAATGGAATGGCTATCCGAGTTCCCACTCCAAATGTATCAATAGTTGATCTTGTAGCAGAACTTGGCAAAGACACTACCACTGAAGAAGTTAATTCTGCTTTGAAAAGGGCTTCAGAGGGTCCGATGAAAGGAATCCTGCAATACTCAGAGGAACCTCTTGTGTCAAGTGATTTAAACGGAAACCCGCATTCTTCAATAGTTGATTCAACATTAACAATGGTGCTTGAAAATAGAATGGCAAAAGTTCTCGCATGGTATGACAATGAATGGGGATATAGTACAAGGCTTAAAGATTTGATTCTTTATATAATTAAGAGGATTTAAGAATGAGAAACCACTTAGACCCGATTCCAGCAAAGGATATTTTCAATAAATTAACTATTGAGGACCTCAATATAAAAGGCAAAAGAGTTTTTATCAGAGCTGACTTTAATGTGCCTCTTGATGATAATCTGATAATAACCGATGATCGCAGAATTCGTTCAACTTTGCCGACTATTAATTATGCAATCGATGAAGGAGCAAAAGTTATTCTTTCATCACATCTCGGGAGACCAAAAGGTAAAGTTGACCCAAAATTTAGTCTTGCGCCTGTTGCTAAAAGATTGAAGCGTCTTCTGAACAAGGAAGTAATTTTTGCTCCTGATTGTATAGGCGGCCAGGTTGAGAACCTTGTTTCAAAGATGAATAATGGTGATGTCCTACTTCTTGAAAATCTTAGATTTCACCCTGAAGAAGAGAAAAATGATGAAGAATTTGCAAGGAGTCTCGCTAAATTGGCTGATGTTTATGTAAATGATGCTTTTGGAGCAGCTCATAGAGCTCATGCCTCAATAACAGGCATTACAAAATATTTACCTTCTGCAGCAGGCTTCCTTCTTAAAAAGGAAATTGAATATCTAAGAGGCGCCATAGATAATCCTATAAAACCATTTGTTGCGATTCTTGGCGGTGCAAAAGTATCAGGTAAAATTGGAGTTCTTGAAAACCTTGTGGGAAAGGTTGACAAGGTTATAGTTGGCGGTGGCATGGCTTTCACTTTTATTAAGGCAATGGGATATGAAATTGGTGATTCACTTGTTGAAGATTCAATGCTTGAGACAGCTGAAAGAATAAGGATAAAACTAAAGGATAATAAAATAAAGTTTTATCTTCCTGTTGACTGCGTGATAGCAGAACATACAGGACCGGATAATGTTATTAAAATTGTTCCAACACAGGAGATTCCTAAAGGCTGGAAGGCATATGATATAGGTCCTGCTTCAGTAAAACTTTTTTCTGAAGCTCTCCAGGATGCTAAAACAATACTATGGAACGGGCCAATGGGAATGTTTGAAGTAGATGCCTTTACAAGAGGAACATTTGATATCGCGCGTGCAGTAGCTGACGCGTATGCAATGACAATTGTAGGTGGTGGAGACACCGACCTCGCTGTTCATAGAGCCGGTGTCTCCAATTTTATTACTTTTATATCAACCGGTGGTGGAGCTTCTCTCCAGTTACTTGAAGGGAAAGAACTCCCCGGTATCGCAGCTCTTACAAACCGTGAGGATTAGAAGGAGCTGCTAAGTTTTACTTATTTATTGGTTGCAACAATTCAGAATTATAAGTAGAAGATGAACATACTTTATGGGGTAACTTTTCATTCCTGTGTGAAAGAATTCCCCTTTTCATCTCTACAATAGATGGATTCTTACACTCAAACTTCTCAATAAGATACGCTGCTGCTACTTCGGGTTTGATAATATCTCCACATGTGAAGATATCAACCGCAGCATAATCATATTCAGGCCATGTATGAATCGTGAGATGGGATTCCGCTATAACAACTACCCCGCTGATACCAAATGGATTAAACTCATGGAAGGAAACGTCTATAATAGTAGCTTTTGCCTCTCTCGCAGCAGAAACAAGGGCGTTTCTGACATTATCGAGGCTTTTTAGAATTTTAGGATTACAATCCCGTAATTCCACTAATAAGTGGGTTCCTAAGGCATACAATTCTCTACCCCCCTTCTAACCTTCAGAATTTAAATAATTAAAGTTCTAAAATACAGAAAAAATATATTTATTGTCAAGAAAAAAATGTTTGTTTGTTACGTAAAAATCATTTATGTACTATTGGTAAAAAACATAATTGGACAAAATAGGATTCCATTATTGATTCCCATCAGTTAAATTTAAGCCATCTTAGATCTTTAAAGGGTGGTGATTTAAGATGGCAAAGAGCCAATAGCTATTAGTGAAGGGTGACAAACTCTGAACCGTGGTAAATGCTATTAACGATAGATTTATTTATATAGCTTATATCTATAAAAATCAAAATAAAGATATATATTTTTAATTAGACTTTCTTTTGTAAATAAAACAATATATTTAATAAAATTAAAAGTCAGGGGGTATCAGTATGAAGAAATGTTTTCTGTTTTTATTTTCATTGGTAATGCTATTTGTTTTATCAAGTCCCGGGGTAAGTTCAGCAAAACTGTCTCCATCCCAGAAAGAATTTCCAAATGCTAAGTTATTAGTTTCAGCAGATTCTGTTCAAGCGAACATTGGCAAAAAAAATTTTGTAATTATTGATGCACGCACATCTGGTTATGAAGTTTCACATATACCGGGTGCAATTAATATTAAGTTTAGCGATTATTACAATCCAGGCACAGGTCTTTTACCAGTTACAGAATTAAACAGTAAGTTGAGTGCTGCTGGATTAAAGAGAAATACGACATATGTTATTTATGATAATACGACAGAATCATGGGGAGCTGCGGGAAGAATATTCTGGATGCTTGAATATCTTGGGTGTAGTGATGTTCACATTCTTGACGGAGGCTGGGATAAATGGATAGCAGACGGAAGAACAATTGAAAGCACGATAAATTCTCTTCCGGCGTCTAAATTTAAAGCATCTTTAAAAGCTTCCAAGAAAGCGACAAAAGAGAAAATTAAAAAAATGCTTGGCACAAAAAACTTTGCAATTATTGATTCACGCACAGATGAAGAATATAATGGCTGGCAACTTTATGGAGAGGCAAGAGGAGGTCATATACCAGGTGCAATACAGATTCCTTATGCATGGTTTTTTAATTCAGATAAAACTGTTTTAAGTTACAGCTCACTAAAAAACATGTTTGAGTCAAGAGGAATTACAAAGAAAAAAGAAGTTACAGCATATTGCACAGTAGGGATTAGGAGCGGTTTTGTCTATTTTCTACTGAGACTGATGGGTTATTCAAAGGCTTCAAATTATGATGCATCAATAATGGAATGGGCATCAGATTCGTCTTTGCCAATGGAGAAGATGGCAAATTATCACGCATTGGTATATCCGGAATGGGTTAAGGATTTAATTGATGGTAAAAATCCATCGACTTATCATGGGAATGGATATGTCATTCTTTATACAACATGGACCGCGCGCTATAGTGAAAATAGAACTGACTATGTTGGAACCAACTATGAATTAGGTCATATACCCGGTGCAATATTTCTTGATACTTACAGTATTGAAAATGGACCTAATTCTGAGTATGGTGAGGGATATAAACATCCTTCTGAGGGAAATGTTAAACCGATACCAGAACTTCAACATTTCCTTGGGAATATGGGTATATCCAAAGATAAAACTGTTATAATTTATGCAGATGATGAGATTGCAATGATGACAGCTGGCAGAGTAGCGTGGGCATTACTCCTTGCTGGAGTTGATGTGCGTATTTTGAATGGTGGTTTTCAAGCATGGGTTAAAAAAGGTTATCCTATTGAGACAACACCAAATCCTTGGGTTCCTGTTGAATTTGGAGATAGTCCTGGTAATCCTCAATATCTATCAACAATGGAAGATGTTAGAAATGTAGTCAATGGAACTGTTACTGATGTCTTAATAGCAGATGACCGCTCGTGGGAGGAATACATTGGTGATTCCAACTCCTATTATCCATACTTTTTTGCTTTAGGTAGAATTCCAACAGCAAAATGGATAGGTGACTGGGTAGAGCTTGTGAGACCTGATGCTCAATCACTTAGAACATATACAGAGGTTGAATCAAATTGGAGAAAAGCTGGATTTAGTCCTGATAATAAGATTTATTTTTATTGTGGTACTGGATGGCGTTCTGGACTTTATACATTCTATGCATATTTGTTGGGCTGGAATGCTGCTAATTATGATGGTGGATGGTTTGAGTGGACATATTATAGTGACAATCCAATAGAAAAGGGAAACCCTTAATCCAGCAATATAAAAGGATTATCATCAAATATTAATTATGGATTAAATTCTCATTAAGGGAAGCTGTTATTTAAAGCTTCCCTTATTCTTTCTTTTGTTACAAGTTTTTCCAGTTTTTTAAATCCGCCTTTATAATTTTTTAAAGGAGAATTAAAAAACTGTTTAGACCATCTGTACATATCATAATCTTATTCCTCTGTATTTTTATTTTAACTATAAGCCATGAGCTATTTGATTTCAGATTATTTGTATGGAGTTAAAAAAAATTTTTGAACAACATTCGTATTATCCGTGTAACTTTAAAAAATATTGTTAGCAAAAACTACTAAGATGGAGAACATATTTAAACTCCTTCAAGAATTTGTTCCAAGTTCAGATATAGCCGAACTATCTAAAGGTGATGACAGATTAACTGAGGCAGTCAAAGAGGCCTTGAAGATGATTGAAGATGGTAGATATAACGCTTCAATAGCATTTTATAATTTCTGAAGAAGCGTTTTATAGTTATAGGAAAGATGGGATGATATAATAAAGAATGTCACAGATATACGAAATAAGAGATCCTATTCATGGTTTTATTGAAATTAATGAGTGGGAACGAGACATTATAAATCATGCTGTTTTTCAAAGACTAAGAAGAATAAGACAACTGGGTTTAACTGATATGATTTATCCTGGGGCTATGCATACGCGCTTTGAGCACTCCCTCGGTGTCATGCATTTAGCTACAAAGATGTTTGATGAAATAGTAAAAAGAAGAATTGATTTTCTAAAGAAAGAACTCAATTACTCAGATGGAGGAATAGAAAGAGACAGAATTTTATTGCGTCTTTCATGCTTACTACATGATATTGGACATTCTCCTTTTTCCCATGCTTCCGAAGATCTAATGCCTAAAGACGAAAAAGGAAGGCCTTATAAACATGAAAATTACTCTGCGGCAGCAGTGGTTTATTTAATGAAAGATGTCATTGATGACCATCCATTAAATCAAAATCACCGTATTAGAGCCCAGGAGATTGCTGATTTTCTAAATAATTTTTCTTTAAGAAGGTCATTATTATGGAGAAGCTTACTGTCAAGCCAGCTTGATGCAGACAGATCAGATTATCTGTTAAGAGACTCTCATCATATTGGTGTCGCATATGGGAAATATGATTTAAACAGACTACTTGTAACTATGACCGTAGCAATAGATCCAGAATCTAATCCAACACTTGCTGTCGAAGAAAGCGGTGTTCATGCCGCTGAGGGGCTAATAGTTGCAAGATACATGATGTTTACACAAGTATATTTTCAGCATACAAGAAGGGCCTATGACTATCATCTTGCAATGTCTATGAGGTCATTGCTTAAAGAGCAGCAATTTCCACCACCAACAAATAGAAACAATATTGAAGAATATTTAAAATGGAATGACTGGTGCGTACTTGGAGAGATAAACAATGGGAATGGCGGTAAACATGGAAAACTCATATCAGAAAGAAGGCATTATAGAAAAGTTTATGAGACGCCAGAGGTCCCATCTCAGGAGGATGTCGAAGCCTTAAATAAAATATGGGATGAAATTGGCAATGATGATGCGTTTTTAGACAAAGCAGAAAACTCTTGGTATAAATTTGATAATACCGATATACCTATTTTAGAAAATATAAATAAATCAGATGAAAAGGTTACATATTTATCTAAACTCTCAAGTGTTGTTTATGGCTTGAAGCCTGTGGGTCAGTCAAGAATCTATGTCTCAGTTGAGAAAAAAGATGATATAAAAAAGAGGATAGAGAAAATAAAATGTAAATAATAATGTGAGGAGGAGAGGAAAATGGGAAAGGGAGATTTTGATATTCTATGGAAGAGATATGGTGTTATTGCTGAATTGGCTAATAGAGCAAAAGATATTCCAACACAGTTGAGTAAAACTAAACTTCAAAAACTTATCTTTTTACTTCAAGAGATTTATGGTGTTGACTGCGGGTATGACTTCAATTTTTATATTTATGGACCATTTTGTTCCCAACTTGATGCTGACCTCTCAATCCTCGACTATTGGGGAGGCGTGAAGATTAATCCAGTTGAGTTTGGATATGATATTAGCATAGGCGAAAGGAATGAAGTTCTAAGAGAAAAGGCAAGAGACTTCTTAAGTGAAAATTCAGACAACATTGAAAGGCTTGTTAATAAATTCGGAGGTTATACTGCAAAGGATTTAGAGTTAATATCTACAATTATTTATGTAATGCACACGGAAAAGGATACTTCAAAAGATGATTTGCTACAGATAGTGCAGTCTATTAAACCAAGATTTTCTAAAGAAGAAATATTAGATAAAATTAGTTTACTCGAAAATGAAAATTTAATACAATTTGCCTAAAGGACTTAAACTATGTGTGATACTAATAATATTCCACAAATAGTCTTGTTATAAAATAATAAACAATAAAATATGTAAGCAATATAAAATTCGTAATGTTGAGTAAAAATAAAGGTTTTGTGATTGTAATAATGGATATACAGCACACCAATATGATATGAAACTCAAGCTATTGCTTGGGTGATTCTTAAGAAGAAAGAAAAGTATTAAGTTTGAAAAATGGACACATATAAGGAGTAAACTAAGAGGTCTTTTGTATTTAATAACAGATATATTTATTATATGGAACGTCTCTTTAAAATAGGCAATAAAGTCAAAGTTGGAGATAAAGTAGGTGAAATTATACGTATTGATTATAGAGGCAGTTCCACTATTGTTAAAGTCGCCTTTGAAGAAGGACCATCAAAAGACTTTGTTTGCCCGCCTACTAAAATAGAAAAAATCCTTTCTCCGCTTGAAAAAATCCAAAATAATAATTTTGATCCACCTATTCTTTTTGATCTCAATTATGAGGCAAACCGTCTGTCTCTTGCCTATGCTTATGACCATCTCCTCTCACTCTCGTTTACGAGAACAAATTTAGAGCCTTATGTTATTAATAATGTCAAATGTCACATTTTTACAAATTTGAAATGTCACATTAGATGTTCAATGAACACAAGTAATAAACCTTCTGAATATCTTTCCGCTCTCTTCTTAGGTATTTATTTCATCTTATATAAATTTATCTTTTTCATCTCGAATTCTTTAGCTTGAATCTTTCTCCATGGGTGGTTTAATGGTGGAGTATAAACAGGTTTCTGCTTTCTTCTGAGCTGCAATAGTATGTATACCCTCTTATCGAGAATCTCCTTTATCTTCTTTTCACGCTGGAGGGTCTTGTTCTCCTCTGATAAGATGGACTGAGCGAGAACCTTCTCTCCATAAAGGATAAAGATTCTATTGTTTTCTAATAAACATACATCAACCTTTCTTCTGACAAGGTTAAGCTTCTTATCTGATGGAGGTATTTGAATAATCTTTTCGTTAAAGCTGATAGTGTTATCATTATTAACAGTCCTATGTGTTTTGATACAAAAGATTAAATCCAGGTTCTTATCTTCTGGCAGAGGCATATATACACTTTCAGCCTTATGTTGGTGTAATACCAAGGAATGAATTTCTCATTTAGAAATTTATTCGCTTCATCATAACTCTTTATATCTTTGAATATCACCCATAGTTACCATTAACTTACTCATGTGGTTATCCTTCTTCTCAGAGATAAGATGTAATCACTTATCTCTTAAGGATAAAAGAATAACCAAAATGTGACATTTCAAAATAGTAATAAAGTGTGACATTTTAAAATAGTAATATCAACCTGTTTGAGCCTTATTGACCATATGATATTAATGGATATAAAATTAGGCTATGGGAAGTGATCGTTATTGTAATAGATATACCCACCAAGGCTTAAGGATAATAGATGAATAATGTCGAACATCTAAAACACCTTGCAAAATACTACAGAGATCTATTATTTTCACTTTCCAGTCAGGTAGGGAAACACTTTGTAGACATCAACGCAGTTTTGCGTTATGGACTAACTACTGATCTTAGTCTGTTTGTCCCAGAAATTGAAGAGCTTATTACCAGTGGGACAATTAGTTTCACTATAGACAAGGCTTCGCCTTCAATTGTTAATAAAATCATTGAAAAAGCCAACGAAATTGAAGATAAAGAAGAAAAAGGTGAAATTTCTGAGGACATTGAAGTAAGTCTTGAGGGACAAGAAAGAAAAAAAGCATCAGCCATACTCGTAGCTATATATCGAAAACAGGAATTTGATCCCTATAACCGTGAAGTTATCATTGGATTCCCATTGGTTTCTGGAAAAGTAGAAAAAAAGAAGTTTTGTGCACCGCTTTTTTACTATAAAGTACGCATTGATTTCGACCCTTTGAAAGGCTTAATAACGCTTACTAAGGATTTTGAAATACCAGCATTAAACTTCCAACTGATAAAACATCTTGTAGAATCTGATGAAGATATCGAAATGATTCGTCAGCAAATTTTACCGCATCTTTATCGTGAAGACTTTGGATTATCAACAATTCAAGAGATCATTCAAAGGCTTTCTGAATTGGTTGAGGGGTTCAGGGGATTATCGTATTCATTAAAACCATCTTTTTTAAGAGAAGCACTTGAGTTGAGAGAGACTGCTGGTGCCAACATTCTTGATACTTCCATTATTGTCAACGCAAGGAGAACAAATGCTTATTTGCTTGATGACCTGGCTCAATTGGCTCAGATAGAAGAAATAGATGATGAAACAATAATAAATACTATTTTGTCAGAACCCGTAGAGATCGAAAATGAAGATATTAAAAATGATAAAAATATAAGCGAAAACCAATCACTTCTTTTGTTTCCACTTTTAAACAATAAGGCACAACGACTTGCAGCAATAAAGACAGAAAAGGGCAGACTTCTGGTTATACAGGGCCCGCCAGGAACTGGAAAATCTCAAACCATAGTTAACCTTATCTGTCATCTTGTAGCACAGGGTAAAACTGTTTTAGCTACAAGCCATCAAAATAAGGCTCTCGAAGTCATTACCAAAATCATGCCAAACATTAATTACTTAGCTATGTCTTTGCTAAAGGGAGAAATAGAATCCATCAATGAACTTAGGAACAAGATAGAAGGGTTCCATTCTTATGTTAGCAATGTAGATATTGGTGATTATAAAAAGTCGCTGGAAGAGCGGTGGGCTGATTTAAGTAAAAATAACTATGATATAAATAGATTGCAAGTCAGGTTTTCGGAACTTAAAACTCTCGAAAGAGATCAATATTCGATATACCATAAATATCACAAAATAAGAGACTACGATGTAATTGACGCCTCCGATTCTGTTCCTGAAGGGACGGATTCTGCTATCTCTTCCGCTTTATCGGAGTATTCAAAACTTTTGAAAAATCTTAGAAAAGACTATTTACGTATTGAAAACTTATTGCCTGATGATGATCCCGAAAAATTAAAGGCAAGGAGTAATTATCTTTTGTCGTTTATCAATTATTGTGAGATTTGCAATTATGATCTAATCGATCCCGCCGATTCAATTCAGGATGGAATGGATTCCAATGTGGGTCAGGCTTTATCTGAATATTCAGCTTTGTTAAAGGGACTCAGAGATAATTATTCAGATATAGAGAAAATCTTACCCTGTTCTGACCAAACAGAGACGGAGGGTGATTACGTTATTATAAGGTGCATATCTTGTGGTGTCCAAAATAGGATTCCAAAAGGTAAAGTACAGCTTGCTATAAAGTGCGGGCGTTGCGGACAATCAGTTGATATCCAAGATAATAATATTGAAGTTTCAATAGAAAATATTGGAAAGCTCATCGATTCATATGATTGGGTTAAAAAGAATCTTTTTTCATATGCAGAGACAATAAATTTTTTTCAACAGTTTTCAAAATCAAGTCTTAAAAATGATGAAATTATATATTACCTGGATAATCTCATTAATTGGACGAGCCAACATTTCAATAAACTGATAGGCTCTTTAAAGTTACTGACTGAAGCATATAATTTAAAAATAGATTTTCAAACTTCTAAAAACCAATGCGCAAAATATGGAGCTGAAATAGAAAATATTATTAAATGCATTGAAAACTTACAGTATAAATTACAATCACTCAAAGAATACAAAATTAATGATGAATACCCTGAACATCCTGAAAATTCTTTGTTGGAAGAAGTGACATTACATATAAATATTTTGCGTGATGCATCAGGTTCTTGGTGGAAGTGGTATTTATTACCAAAAGCCCAAAAAGCACGAAAATTTTTTGGGGCACAGAAATTTCCCCGAGTTACATATAAAAATCGATTAGGATTCCTTAAAAATATTAATGCGTGGTATAGCTATTGGAAATTAAGGAATCATATAGCAAGAGACTTAAAATATCTAGCTGAAATGGATATCCCAATAAAAAACCTATCTCTAAAACCTTCCCTTGGAGAGCTTCACCAAAACGCTAATCTTGTATTACAATATTCTCATTTACTAGGTGCCATTAATTCATTTCCAGTCACTTCAATTGATACTATTAAAGACTTTATGGAACAGCAAATAGCAAGCGTTTCATCTCCAGAAGATATTTTTAAATTTAAGGAATCTCTTGAAAAATCGAGGATCTACTTAGAAACATGCACGACCTTGGATAAACTAAAGTCTAATAGCCATTTTGCGTATTTGTGTGATAAATTGTTTTCCCCCGTTGAGGAGTCGATCTATAAATTGGTACCAAATGAAAAGGCTGATAAAATCGTTAAGAGGTTAAAAGAATTGTATCCTTATTTTCAAGATTACAAGAGAATAAAGATCTTCAAGGAAACTACTTTAAAAACACTTCCCAGAACTTGCCTTAGACTGAAAAATGAGATTATTAAAGAAAATAATATCTCTTTATTTCATCCTGAACTCACTCCTAAGGCATTTAGGCTCGCATCATATATAAGAGAGAATTTAACAAAAAAATTAGATGAGCTGAATGAGACTGAAATTAAGAATTTATATCCATACTTCGATGACTACATAAGGTTAAAAACGATCGAGCGGACAGCTTTAAAAACGCTCACAAAAACAGTTTCAAAAATAAAAAGTGTAATACTCAAAGGGATAGATATCGCAGCATTGGAAAGGCCGGACTTAGTTGTAGATGCATTCAGACTTTCTTCATTCATCAGAGAGGATCTTTTAAAAAATCCAGATGATATCAATGAGGTAGCAAAAAAGATTAGTGAAATTAATGGAGAAACTCGAAGATTAATCTTGAAAATCTTAGATGTAAGCCGCAAATTAGCTTTAAAGGAAGCAGAACAAAGCCGCGCCACCTTGTTTTTAGTAAATAAAATGAATCAAATACTTAGAAGAAGGCGTAAAACTTATTCCTTTGTCCAATTGCGTAATCAAATTGATTACAGAAAGCTTCTATCAGTATTTCCATGTTGGATAATGAGCATTGAAGATGTTGCACGCATTTTTCCATTACAGGCTGGTTTATTTGACTATCTCATTATTGATGAGGCCTCGCAGTGTAATCAGGCAACCGCATTGCATTTAGCATATCGTGCTAAAAGGATGATTGTCGTTGGAGATAGAAAACAGATGAAAAATCCTAATACACAATTCTTAAGTGATTCCGTGGTTCGTCTAAATCTTACAAAAAATAGAATGGATAAACATACTAAGGCAGAATTCTTTCATGGAAGAAATTCACTTTTAGATCTCGCTCTCGGATGCCAGGACATCAGTCCGGTATTTCTTAATGAACATTTCAGGTGTGAACCGCCCATAATAGAATTCTCCAATAAGCAATTCTATGATGAGAATCTGAAAATACTTACGCCATTTCGTCGAAAACGTTTCAATCCATGCATGGAGATTAAAGTTATCAATGGAGCTTATGATGACCCTTACACAAAACAAAATATTGTAGAGGCTCGAGCTGTAATCGATGAATTGAAAAGAATAATAGAAAATGGCGAACTTGAAGGAGATAGAAAAGGCGAGAAACTCACTCTTGGTATTCTATCTCCTTTTAGGCAACAGGCATCGCTTCTTCAGAGTATGGTATATGAGATATTTAACGAGCGTCCACATATTATTAAAGAACATGAAATAATTACTTCCACAGTAGACGGTTTTCAAGGAGATGAACGCGATGTAATTCTTTATTCCTTCAGGTATGCACCAAATTCAAAGCCAGGGACAATCCATGTTTTACAAAGAGAAGATGAGCATTCATTAGGACGCTTAAATGTAGCTTTTAGCAGAGCAAGAAGAAAAGTCGTATGTTTTATCTCGATGCCAAAAGATAATTTCCCAAAAGGTTTAATTAAAGAATATCTAAACCATGTTGCAATAGTACAGGGTTCTTCTTACAGCAGACTTGGCAACCCAAATGAAAGAGAAAAATGTCAGAGCGATTTTGAAAAAGATGTATTCGATGAGCTTGTAAGAAAGGGTTTAGAGGTATATTCACAGATCCCCTGCGCTGGATTTTTCATAGATTTTGTCGTAATTGACAAAGAGGGTAGAAGAATGGCTGTTGAATGCGATGGTGAATTTCATTATGAAGAAGGCGAGCTTAGGGAAGAGGACTATCAAAGACAGGACATTATAGAACGATATGGGTGGTTTGTACATAGAATCTCCTCACGTAAATTTTATGCTGACCCACAAAAGACCATAGAGAGACTAATAGAAGAATTACAAAAACAACCGGTAGACAAAGAGATTTATGTCGAGAAAACAGAAGAATTAAGCCATTTTGAAAAACATTTAGAACCTACAGAAAGTTTTAAAGAATCTAAGCTTCTTTTTGATGAGAAAGCCTTTTTTGAAAAAAGCAACCGGGAAAAGATAATGGAGATCTTATCAGAAGAATCATTACCAGTATGGGCTATAGCTCAAAAACTTAAAATTCCGAAAGAAGAAACACTTATCGAACTCAGAAAACTTTTGGAAACAAAATGGGTTATCGAAATACATGAGGATGGAGTAAAAAAATGGAAGGCAATTGATTAGGATTGTTAGAATTAAATATTTAAGAGTTAACGGTATGTTCTATAACAAACAATGAAGGCGAAGAAATAATATTACAGTCAATGCTGAGCAGATGATTGAGATGAACAAGGAAAAGCAGAAGGAGATTAAGGGATTTCTTGGATGGCTTGAGAGTCAATTGAAAATTATTCCAGATGTCAAAGGAGATAAAGGTATTGAAGTCCTTACTGGAAAGAGTCAGATTAAAAACTACCTCGGTGATTATCAAAAGGGGGAAGAATATATTCCATTTGAAGATTTCTGGAAGATTCTTGAGAAGAATAAAACAAAGATTCAGGCGAATATCAATTCCAGAGAGTTTTATGAGAACATCAAATCCGAATATGAAAAATCCCTCTCAAAACTTCTACCTCTGATGAAAGAAAAACTTCGCAAAACCGACTGGCTCATTGACCAGATTGTTTATAAACTTTATGGTTTGACTGAAGAAGAAATCAAAATCGTTGAGGGCAAAACTGACCGTTGTTTATAAAAAAGTATAGATATGAGATTAGAAGAATTAGAGGAACTGCATTATATGATGGCAACTGCAAATAGGGTATAATTATAGAAAGTTAAGAGGTTAAAGTGAAGACATTTGAGGAAATTAAGGAAATAATTAAGCGACATAAGGAGGACTTGAAGAAAGAGTATGGGGTTAAAGAAATTGGTCTTTTCGGCTCCTATGTCAGAGGCGAGCAGAAAAAAATCAGCGATGTAGATATTCTTATTGAATTAGAAAAACCCATAGGTTTTGTGAAATTTATAAAACTGGAAAATAGAATTTCCGACATGCTCGGCATCAAAGTTGATCTTGTAACAAAGAATGCTTTAAAACCCTATATTGGCAAAAGGATTCTTCAAGAGGTAAAGTATGTCTGAAGAGAGACCGTTGCAGGATTATCTTAATGATATACTGGAATCAATAACTGATATAAAAGAATTCACGAAAGGGATAACGTTTGAAAATTTTGTTCGAGATAGAAAGACCTTTAAAGCTGTAGTGAGAAGTATGGAAATTATCGGGGAGGCAGTAAAAAAAATTCCACAGAATATTTTGGAAAAATATCCAGAGGCGCCGTGGCAGGAAATAATTGGAATGCGAAACAAGCTTATTCATGAATATTTTGGTATAGACCTTAATATTATCTGGCAGACGATTGAGGAAGATTTAGTTCCATTAGAAAAAATAGTTAAAAAAATATTCAATGATTTATATGGCGATTGATGATTAAAGTTTTAGTTGGGAATTTATTTGAGTCTGAATATCAAATACTTGTAAATACAGTCAATACTGTTTATGGGTAAGGGAATTGCCCTTGAATTTAAAAAACGTTTTCCTGAAATGTATGAAGACTATTTGAGGCGCTATGCTGAAGGAAAGGTAAAACCTGGCGAACATTATTTATATAAAAGACTCACGCCTCCGTGGATATTAAATTCCCCATCAAAAACCACTGGAGATCTATATCAAATCTTTCAGATATAATTCGAGGTTTGAAATATCTCGAACAGCATTATAAAGAGTGGGGAATTACTTCTATTGCTCTACCTCCACTTGGCTGTGGGCATTGACAGCTTGAATGGAATATAGGCGGCCCAACTTTATACAGGCATATTAGACAGTTTGATATTCCGGTGGAACTTTACAGGGACTCTCACAGAAGAGCTCATACCTGAGTTTTTGTCAAGAGAGGTGCCCCAACCAGTCATCTCAGGCTCTGCTGTTAAGAACAAAATTGACCCTGGATTAATAGCAATAATTGAGGCGCTTTCACAAATCGAAAAAGAACCATATCATTGTAAAGATTTGCCAATGCAAGAGGAAGCTTTATTTTAAGAGCACCAGGTGACTTGAGGAAATGAAGGCCAAACCTTCAAAATTCATTTATAAGATAAATTTGTGTATGTTTGTTAAGAAGCATCATAAAATATCGTAGATAATCTTTTCCTTACATAATAAAAGTAGAAAATTAAGCCGCTTAATTTATAAATTTTATGCTCATTGTATTTTTACCTTTTTTATTTGATGCAAAGCGAATAAAAACAAAAATATGTCAGTTTTCAATACACAATCAGGAATGAAAAAATAAAATGTTTTGTGGTACACTCTGTCATATAGCCAACTATTTTTGTTTGATATTTTATTCTTGCAAACTCAATAATACCAAAGTTCTCAGGATTGCTGGCTATTTTTTTAGCGAATTTTATGAATTATCCGGGTTAAAGCGATTTTATTATATGATGATAACAATTACTGAAGTAACAACAAGGGAACATATAAGCATTATAGAAAAACTTGCTTATGAGATATGGACAGAACATTACATTCCTATAATCGGAATAGAGCAGGTTGAGTATATGCTGGAAAAATATCAGTCAAATTCTGCTATTTTTTCGCAGATAAAAGATGAAGGCTATATGTATTTTTTAATGGAAAATGAAAAACAGGCAGTCGGATATATAGCAGTTTTACCAGGGAAAGACGGTTTGTTTTTAAGCAAATTCTATGTTCATTCTTCATACCGTAAAAGAGGCATAGGCAAAAAAGCTCTGGACTTTATTGAGCAATTGGCTCGCAATATGAATCTTAAAAAGATTTACCTTACGGTAAATAAAAATAATAAAACTGCTATTACAGTTTATGAAAAATTGGGTTTTATAAATACGGGTTCGATTATAACAGACATAGGAAATGGTTTTGTTATGGACGACTATAAGATGGAAAAAGTTATTAAGCTATAAATTATGAATATAAATGTAATACCTGATATTTTTCTTGATTCAGCAGAAAAGTTTAAAGATAATGTTGCTTTTAATTACTTTGATAATGAATGGAAAAAAATCAACTATTCCGAGCTTGCTAAAAATGTAAAATCTATTGCCTCTTATCTAATTTCAATTGGCATTGAAAAAGGAGATAGAGTTGCTATCTGTTCCGAGAACCGTCCTGAATGGGGTACATCTTATCTCGGAATTTCTTTTGCAGGCTGCATAGGCGTTCCACTTGATATTCAGCTCGGTCATAGAGAGATATTAAACCTTGTCTCAGATTCAGAAGCAAAGATTATTTTTCATAGTTCAAAAACTGCTGATAATGTGAAAATTGCTATTAAAGAACTTGAAGCAAAGAATAATTTAAAGGTATCGCCTGTCAATTTTGATTCGCCTGTATTCAAAGAAATTTTGAATACTCCTATTAAGGATGAATATCCTGATATTGATGAAGAAGATATTGCATCAATTATTTATACATCAGGCACAACCGGCAAACCAAAAGGTGTAATGCTTTCACATAAGAATTTTTGTTCTGATGCGAGAGCTCTCATGGACATTGGAATACTATCAAATAAAGACAGTGTTATAAGTGTTTTGCCTTTACACCATACTTACCCTTTTCTTGGTAATTGTCTTCTGCCTGTTTTTCTTGGGATAGCGGTCTGTTTTCCACCAAGCCTTAAAGGAACTGACATTATGGAAACCATGAAAACTTTTAATGTTACAGTGCTTGTCAGTGTGCCACAGCTTCTTGAGCTAATAAGAAACGGTATATTCAACAAAATAAAACAACTGCATAAACCTTTACCCAAGCTTATGTTTAGCATCCTCAATATCAGTGGTATTATTCGCAGGAAATACGATATTAATATGGGTAAATTTTTCTTTAGTTCTGTTCATAAATCTTTTGGCAAAAAATTCAGGTTTTCTGCCTGTGGCGGAGCTAAATTAGATCCTCAGGTTATGAAAGATCTTGAAGCTCTTGGTTTAACAATACTTGAAGGTTATGGATTGACAGAAACTTCTCCAGTAGTCTCATTCAATCCTATGAAAAAGAGGAAACCCGGTTCAGCTGGAATTATTCTGCCTTCTGCAGAGATAAAGATTGTTGACCCAGTTACAGATAGAGAAAAGGGCTTAATGGAAGAAGGAGAGATTGTTATCAAAGGCCCGATGGTTATGAAAGGATATTATAAAAATCCAGAGGCAACATTGCAGGCGCTTAAGGACGGCTGGTTTCACAGCGGTGATCTTGGTTATTTTGATGAAGATGGCTATTTGTTTATAACCGGAAGGATTAAAGAAGTTATAGTACTGAGTTCTGGCAAAAATATATATCCTGAAGAAGTTGAAAAACAATATCAAAAAATTCCGCTTATAAAGGAAATATGTGTTTCAGGAATTGAAACAAAGGGAATTGTCGAATCTTTGCATGCTGTAGTTGTTCCTGATTTCGAATATGCAGAAAAAAATAAGATAAGCAATATTAAGGATGCATTAAACATGGAAATCAATAAGTTGTCAACTGAACTGCCTTCCTATATGACACTTAAAGGTTTCACCCTTTATAATGAACCTCTGCCGCGTACTCCTCTGGGTAAGCTTCGCAGATTTATGGTGAAGGATTTAATAAAACAATCTGTATTAAAAAAAGAAATGTCTGAAGAAGAAATTTATGCGCCAAAAGATGAGACAGGCTTAAAGATTATCGAATGTTTAAAATCCTTACAAAAAGAAAAAGTACCGATAAAAATTACTGACAGTCTTGAGCTTGATCTCGGACTTGATTCGCTCTCGAAATTAGAACTTATTGCAATGCTTGAAAAAGTATTCATGATTAAACTGCCCGAAACTTTTCTCATAGGTGTGAAGACAGTTGAAGAATTAGTCTCAAAGATAAAAGAATCTGCCACAGGGAAAAGCAGTTCATTAAAAAAATTACCTGAGTGGAAAGAGATATTATCCGCAGAACCTTCTTTTGAAGACAGGAGAAATATAGGGTTTCATCATAATATATTTGAGAAGATATTATTGTTTTCCGGACTTCAGTTTGTTAAAGCAATCTCAAAGATATTTTTTAGATTAAGAGTAAAAGGTATTGAAAATATGAGTCTGAAATTTCCTTTTATAATTGCGCCTAATCATGTCAGTTATCTTGATGCATTTATAATAGCCTCAGCTATTCCTTTTGATATTTTTAGAAATCTTTATTCTCTTGGAATTCAAAAATATTTCGCGAATAAAGCCGGTAAAACATTTGCGAGACTTGCCAATGTTATTCCAATAGATCAGGAATTATATCTTACAAAAGCTCTTCAAATGTCTGCTTATATCTTGAAAAATAAAAAATCCCTGCTTGTTTTTCCTGAAGGAAGCAGATCTGTTAATGGTGAACTCATGGAATTCAAAAAAGGAGTCGGGATTCTTGCGGTGGAGATGAATATCCCTGTTGTGCCAGCTTATATTAAAGGTGCTTTCGAAGCTTTGCCGAGAAATGTGAAAATACCAAAATTTGAGAGTATTGAAGTAATTTTCGGAAAACCGATAATCCCTGCTGAGATTGATTTTTCAGCTAAACCCGAAGGAATTGACAGGTATCAATATTTCGCAAATTTATTGAAAAAAGAAGTCGAGAATCTGAAAAACAGATAATCCTTTTTGGAAACTAATTCGTAGAAGAACCAAATTTATTTATTACAAGTCCTGTAAGTAGTTTTGGATAGAAATAAGTGGATTTTGGAGGCATTCTTACTGATGATAAAGCAGATTTTTCCACATCCTCAACTTTCGTGGGATTAAGGAAAAAAGCAGCTTTGTATTGGCCAAGTTTTAGTTTGTCGAGAGCAAGATCAACATTCATCTCATAACCTATGTCAGCAGTATGCAATAATTCCTTGAAAATCAACTCGTGCAAAATCATTACATCAATATCCTGAAGGTTTTCGGGAATACCTGCGATTCTGCCACCTTTATACGAGAGGATATACCATTGTTTTTCACTATTTATCACAAAACCAAAGGAGTTTTTTCTTTGCCCGAGTCTTTTTACAATATCAAAGTCATTCTTTACTACCTCAAAATTAAAGTGTTCCGAGAGTAAATTTTCCATCTCAGGAGGTATTTCTTTTAAAAGTCTGTGAGTTGGAAGTATTGTGACGCCTTCATCACACATATTGGCAAGAAACATCATTACATATCCAGAATTTAATTCTGAAGAAGGATTTTTGCCTGATATTTCTCTGTAAAATTCAAAGGCTGTTTCATAGCGGTGATGACCGTCGGCAATAAAAATTGGCTTATTTTCAAGCTCATCCTGAATTATTCTTATTTCTTCAGGATTATCAATAATCCATAATTTATGGGTATCTCCTTTAATATCTATAGCATTAATATAAGGTTTATCCTCAGTTGTTTTCTTAATTATTTCCGAAATGCCATTCTTCATGCTTTTATAAAGTGAGAAAATCGGACTTGTATTTGCTTCGCAAGAACGCATAAGATTCAGTCTGTCCTGTTTCGGCTTTGAATGGGTGCATTCATGAGGATAAATATTTCCTTTGCCAAGTTCTTCAAGTTTAACAAGACCGATTAAACCTGCAAGTTTTTTTATTTTACCGTCTATGCTGAAATCCATTTCATAAATATAAAAGGAAGGGTTATCACTCTGTATAAATATATTCTCTTTAAGCCATTTTTCAAGATAATTGCGTGCCCTTTTGTATTTATTCTCTGTTTCATTATCCTCAGGCAATTCTTTGCCAAAATCAATTCTGACAATATTATAAGGGCTCTGCATATAGAGGGCTTCCCTGTATTCAGGCGTAATAATATCATAAGGAGGAGCAAGAACATCCTCCATAGATACTTTTGAGGTATTATAAAGAATTCCTTTGAATGGTATTATTCTTTTCATTTATTTATATTGTAGAAATACAGAGTTTATATTTTATCATGTCTAAAAAATTAATTTCAAATATACCTGTTATGTGGTAATGTCAAGAATTTTGTGTAAATTCTTTTAGGAGCTGTTTTCCCCATTGTTCATTCAGACGATTTAATACAGCATATACAATTCTCTCGATGCTCTGATCATGATTAAAACAACTCATAGGCCTTGTTCTTCTCCTCACCTCCCTCAAGGCCCTTTCTATAACATTAGTCGTACGCAATTTGACCCATATAGCCTTTGGGCAACTATAGAAATTAAGCAACTCTTCTAAATCCTTTTCTATGCATTTAACAGCTTTGGGAGCTATAGAAACCCATTTCTTTTCCCATTTACTATAAGCACACTCTGCTTCTTTTTTATTATTAGCGTTATATATTGCACGAGCTTCTCTTATACAAATATCTAAATGTTTCTTCTTAAGATATTTGGCTACATTCCTGAGTTTATGAGCCCAACACCTCTGCCTCTTTACAAAAGACCAAACCAAATCTACTGCATTTTCAAGACCAGGATTGCCATCTGTTACCACAAGACCTAATGCATCACCAATTAGCCCCCTCCGATAAAGATTATTTAGAAATCTCCACCATCTCTTCTCGCTCTCTGCATTTGTAACTGCAAAATCTATTAGCTCCCTCTTGCCATCTATTCTTATTCCATATGCTACAAGTACTACCCTCTTCTTCGCTCCAAATCCACTCCTCTTCTTAAGTACTATCCCATCAAGAAATATATATAAATACTTGTCTTCAAGCTTGCGGTTGTGATAACGCTCTACTTCTACATCAAGACTTTTCGCTATATTAGAAATCGTTTGTGCACTTATCCTTTCCCCCAATAGAGGCTTTAGTGCTTCACCTGTCAGCCTCGTTGATGCCCCATAAAGAAATATTTTCATTAAGGCAGCGTCCACTTCCTCAGCACGTTGCTTGTACCGTGGTATTATTTTGCTTTCATATCTCATACCGCGTATCCTCGGCATTCGTATCTCAAGTCTCCCATCCTTGAGGATTATCCACCTCTTCCAGTAACCGTTCCGATAATCTTTCCGTTCCGCTTTGTGTTCATAATATGCACAGCCTATAAGTGTCGTCCGTTCTTCCTCAAGAGCAACCTCTATAAATCTCCTCCTGAATGACTTCACTTCCTCTTCTTCTGCCTCCCAAAATGTTTTAATTCTCTTGTACTCTTTCCATAAATCTGTTATTGTTATATTTGTCAGTTCCTTTACTGACATGGGTGTGTCCTCCTTTCTTTTTATTTTCTTTTTTTAGAACAATGGAGAATACACCCTTTCCTTTTTCTTTTACAAGATTTTTACACAAAAAATTTTACACTACCAATGTTAAGAATGGTTGTAATGAGGCAAAATGAAAATGAAATAATTCCGATGAGAAAACTCTCAAGAGAGCTTGGAGTTGACAGATTTTCAGTTAAAACTGTAAATCCTCTTTATTCTACAGAATATTCTGATGCAGATATTATACCTAAAAACCCATGCTATAGACGTTATGAGTATAAAAAAGGTACTTACCAGCGCATATTGATAGATTTTAAATGTAATATAATGAATAGGCAATGCACTATTCACTCTAATGGTGATGTATTTCCATGTTGCTGGTGGTATGATGATGATTATTCTGTAAGTAATTGTTTTGACGAAGGTGGATTGACAAAAGTATGGAATAGTAATTCATACAGGAATTTAAGAAAAAAAATATTTGAAAATAAAAATGCATTTCATTATTGCAGAACCTGTTCTTTAAACTACAAATTTTCACGTACAGGCTGGTTTTATCAGACCGTTGATCTTACTAAAAGCAGGTTAAATCAATGGAAATATTTGAGCAGAAGATACCTTGAGTTGAATCTTCCACCAAAAATGCTTGGGTATCTTGTCAGTTTTAAAAATAAAATAAAAGCTGTTTTTTAAAATATTTGTAAATGCCATGAAAGAATATCCTTTAATTAGCGTAATTACTCCATCTTATAATTGCTGTAAATTTATTTCGCAGGCAATTAACAGCGTTTTAAGGCAAACTTATAGTAATTGGGAAATGATTATTCTTGATGATGGTTCAACTGATAACACTTCAGATATTGTAAGTAATTTTAAAGACAGCAGAATAAAATACTTTTATCAGGAGAATCAGGGTATTACAAATATTTCAAAAACATATAATAGTGCTCTTAAAAAATGCATTGGAGAATATATTGCTGTTTTAGACTGTGATGATTACTGGCCTGAATATAAGTTAACCAAGCAAATTGAAGCTTTTAGAAATCCTGAAGTCGTACTTAGTTATGGAATTTCCTGCATGGTGAATCAAATTGGCAAAAAAATAAGTTTCAGCAAAATTCCTGATGATTATAGCATTGCAAATAATGATCCTATCGGCTCATCTCTCAAAGGACTTTTTTATCACAGATGGTCATTTATCCCAAACCTTACTGTTATGATGCGGAGAGATGTTATTAATAGAATTGGGGGTTTTTTATCTGTAGAAAATCTTTATCAGGATTATCCGACATGGGTAAGAATGTCTTTAGAGGGGAAGTTTTGTGCAATTCCAATGTGTCTTGGTTATTACAGGAAACATCCTTCAGCTTTAACCTTTAAAACCAAATTAAATATGAAAAATAGAAATCTATGAGTAGTTATGATAT
>Ga0078972_1003369_pt1 | contig 48197 bp, 42 predicted proteins | sample YelNatPaOPGAMG01_FD_67568 | JGI IMG/M metagenome (GOLD analysis project Ga0078972, IMG submission 67568) | Hot spring thermophilic microbial communities from Obsidian Pool, Yellowstone National Park, USA - OP-RAMG-01 (SPADES assembly) (version 2) | ecosystem: Environmental > Aquatic > Thermal... | reverse complement strand
CAGGTGAAGCGGTGGATCTACCACAGGGTCTCCCTCAGGCTCTGGAGAGGCGTATATGAATCGGCCTTCTCCATCTAGACCTATGCCCCTCGGCTAGGGCTAGGATCAGGCATCCAAAGGCCAAGCCTAAGACTATATACGGCGGACTGCTCCACGGCACCGCTTGGGCTGTGGCATTCCACGCGGTTATAATGGTGGTATAAGCCACAGTCCTATTAATGGTCGTTATATAGCTCGTATAGGTCTCCGTCATCATAATGGTCGTCGTACCACCTGTAACGGTGGATCCTATAACCGTGGTGACGGCTGTAGTCGTCGAATTCGCGGTGAAGACCGCGGTCTCGGTCACCGTCTCCGTATGCAGGGTAGAAGTCCTAACCACGCTCACCGTCTCCGTTATACCGTAAGCTACGGATTTAACCTCCGACGAAGTCGAAATTACGACACTTGAACCTGTATTAACCACCGTCGTAGAACATTCAACCTCTGGGGTGCCGAATGTTTTAACGTAGGAGGTTGTGGGGGAAGCCGGGGAGAGTCCAGTTACGTAGAGGGTAGTTCTAACTTCCTCGGGATTGAACTTTATTAATAGATCGCCGCTACTGTCGGTGAGCCAAAGCGGGGTTCCCCTATAAAACGGTGGACCATGATCCCGTGGCCCCCTTTCTATTCCAAGATCCGATAAACTCGGGGTTATAAATTGGGGGGTCACAGAGTCTGGGAGGTTAAACTCCGTGAAAGTTCCAGTCTCTTGGTCATATCTCCAGAGTGAGCCCCTCGCCTCATCCGTAAACCAGACGTGGTTCATGCCGTCTACCGCTATTCCATATGGGACGGAGCCTGAACCTGGGACTTTGAACTCGACTATCTCGTTTGTGGCGGGGTTAAGCATCCCTATCAGGCTGTTATATGGATCCGTATACCATATCCTACCGTAGGTGTCCGCGGCTATATCCCACGGCTTCCCCCCCTCTATTAGGAACCACTCTCTCATATGTTTGACTAGAAGGGTATTCGCCTCCGAGTAGATGAGGGGTATCTGCCCGATGACTCCTCTACCATCATCTGTATACCAGCATCCCGACCCCTCCACGAAGATTATGGATTTGGGCGTAGATATTAAGTTTCCCGTCGAGGTCTTCCTTTCAGGTAAGCCGAATATCCTTAAGGGTTTGTCTTTATCAGATACGTTGAGAAGCGCCACCGAATGATTCTTTGGCAGCGTAACCCATATTAGGCTGGAGTTGTACGGCGCTATATCTGTCGGCTCCGAATCCATAGGTAGCGTAAATTCAGAGAAGATGGTGGGGCTCCCAGCCAAAGTATAGCCTACCACCGATCTGTAGGCGTCTGCATACCATATTTTCTCGCCATCGTAGGCTATCCCTCGGGGTTGGCCCGGGTTCAGAACCCTGTACTCAATGAATTCGCCATTTTTGAAGCGTCCTATCTCTCCTGAACGATACTCCGTGAACCATACGTAGCCATTCTCATCCATCGTCACGTCGTATGGGGAGCTGAGCCCAGGCACCTTCCAATATTCATATCTGGCCCCTCTAACCGGAAACGCGTTTAAGAATATGGCTAGGGGTATCAGAGCTATACAAATCACTGTGATGCCCGCTTTCGCCTTCAAGATTCTAAGGGCCCCCTATAGAAATATGTGTAATGGTCATCCTCACCAGCAGCCATACAACTACAAGCCCCTTTTTCCTTCTTATCTCTTATTTATTGCCTCATTGTTATTTATACCATTTCCCCCTTAGATTTCTTATAGTATCCTTAAAGCCCTAAAGTAATTTAAGATGTGCCCAGCATCCAATGTAAGCCATTAATAGGCGACCCTGTTTATTCGTGAAAGCTTAAAGGCCTAGGTCTATTTAAAATTCCTCGAGCTTTATAGGCTGTAGGAAGTACCTAGGGAAATAGAATTCTTAGATTCCTCTCCTTAGAATTCTGTTGGGAGTACGGGGGTGGTTGGGATTTGTTGATTCGGCCGCCGTTCAGGGGCTCCTGATCTCAGCCTCTCCTAGGCGGCTGCGGCCATCCAGTAATAAATATACGTGTAAACCTGGCCGCCGTATTCTATAGGGTTGATTACTCGGTCATGTATCTAAGCTCCTTATCTTCCCCACGTTAACCCGTGGACGCTGGCCCTCAGAAAAGTATGGCATATCGATGGAGGAGGGCTAACCTTCCAGCTAAAACCAAACATACATGCATGGATTGATGAATAAATCATGGGTTTAGGAGGTCATGGTTTGAGTTCGAAGCCTTTAAGGATTATCGGCCTTCTCCTGCTCTTAGCCTGGTCCTCGGGATCCGCAGCCGCCTCAGCCTTCCCTATCGGGGTTATCGGCGTATCCTCATCCCATGAGCCGGTTGTATGGTATGCCCCGCCCCTAAACGGCGGCGGGGTTTCCCCCAGGTTTGCGCCTGAGCCTATCGGCGAGGCCAATACCTCCCCTGGCGGCGGGGTCGGGGGCATCAAAGTCATATTCATAGCCGTCTACTTCCGCGACCTGAACTATACCTTGGATATATCCGGGGTGCGGTCCCTCGTAGATAGGATGGACAGCTACTACCGGGAGGCAAGTCACGGCCGAGCCTGGCTCGACGCCGACGTCGCGGGATGGTATCGATTGGATAAGCCCCTCTCCTATTATGGGAGGGATGGTCAGATGGTCGACGACCCTAACTTCGACGGCAGCATAGACTCCTGGTGGCTCCTCAGGGACGCCGTGGACGCCGCTGACCCCTACGTGAACTTCACCAGGTACGATAAGCTCGTCGTAGTCCACGCGGGCTACGGCCAGGAATCGAGCAAAAACTCCAACGATATATGGTCTGTAGCCTACATCGGCGGAGTCTGGACTAGGACGAGGGACGGCAAAAGCTTCTACGGGGGCTCCATAGTCCCCGAGATGGAGGCTCAGGGGGCTTCACCCCTCGGCGTGGCATGTCATGAGCTAGCCCACCTCCTAGGACTACCCGACCTATACGGGAGGAACGGTGAAAGCTACGTAGGCCGGTGGGGCCTAATGGATAGGGGGCTCTGGAACGGCGATCCCCCAGGTTCAAGCCCCGCACATCCCACGGCCTGGAGCAGGATAAAGCTCGAATGGATCCCGGAGGACAAGATCTACACGGCGACCATCGGGGTTAAAACCGATGTAGCCTTATCCCCTGCCGAGGAGGAGCCGAGGGAAGGACAATTCCAGCTGGTTAAGGTTCCACTGTCCAGCGACGGGAAGAAGTATTACCTCATAGAGGCCCGTACCCATATAGGGTTCGACTCCGCCCTCCCAGGAGAAGGCGTAATAATATACGCTGTGAACGAGGGGCTTCAATCCCAGGCGGGAATGGTACGCGTCATAGACGCGGTGAAGTCCACCGACAGCCTTGACGACGCTGCGTATACCCCCGGCATGGCCTTCGTGGACGCTGAGAACCAGTTCACGGTTAAGGTCTCAGCCGCGACCGGAAGCCCATACATCGTCCAGGTCGACCGTTCAGGCCCGGCTCCAGACATCGCCATAGAGAGGATAAGCTTCAGCCCGTCGGAGGTCCAGGCGAATGAGACCGTCTCAATAACCGCCCATATATCGAACAGGGGAACGGAGCCGGCTAAGGGCTTCACGGTCACCTGCCTCATAAACGGGGAACCCCACAAGGCCTTCACGGGCCTCTCCCTCAGCCCAGGCGAATCGAAGGATCTAGAGACCACTTGGAGGGCCGTGGAGGGCCTGAACATCATAAGGTTCCAGGTGGAGCCTGGAACCCTAACCGGCGACTCCGACATGTCCAACAACGTCCTAGAGTCCACCCTGGCCGTAGGCTACAGCCTCATAATAACCGTGCCGGTGAACGCCACGGTCAGAGTTAACGGGACCGCCTATACGCCGGGTCCCGGGGGGAGGGTGGCCGTCCAAGCCGCCTCGGGATCCCGGATGACCGTGGAGGTTGAGCGGATCGTGAACCAAGGGGAAGGGACCCGCTCCATCTTCCGGGGATGGAGCGACGGCTCCTCTGAGAACCCTAGGACCGTGATAGTTCAGGGCATAGAGAAGTTAGAGGCCGAGTATGGAAGGCAGTATCTCGTGGACGTGGACCCCGACATCGGCGAGGTCAAAGGTGGTGGATGGTACGACGAGAACTCCACCGCCAGGATAGAGGCTGAGAACCCATGCCGCGTCCAGGAGGGAGTCACAAGGCTCACCTTCTCAGGGTGGAAGGGCGACATGGAGGGCGCCTCCCCCATCATAGAGCTGACCGTGGACCAGCCCCTAAGGCTCCAGGCAACCTGGACACGCCAATACTACCTCCGCGTCGTCTCACCCTTCGGCTCCACGATGGGGGAAGGCTGGTACGATGAGGGGAAAGCCGCCTCCTTCGCCGTGGTAAACCAGACCATAGAAGGGAATGGAACCCGAGCCACCTTCATGGGGTGGACCGGAGACTATAAGGGAGCCCAGCCCAGCGCAGCCCTAACCGTGGATGGACCCAAGGAGATAAGGGCGGTATGGCTCATCGAATACCTTTTAACCCTGGAATCCCCCTACGGGGATCCGGAGGGCGGCGGATGGTACCCTGAAGGTCGAACCGCCAACATATCCATATCAAGGATCGTCCAGGGCGGGGAGGGAACCCGCTACGCCTTCAAATCTTGGACGGGGGACCTGGAGGCCTCAACCCCCGAGGCCTCGGTGAAGATGGACTCACCTAAACACGTGAAGGCGACCTGGTCTACCCAGTACAGGCTCCTCCTAGACGCCGAAGGCCCATCAAGTAAAGTCACCTTCAACGTGACCATTGATGGTGCACAGCATAGATACAGTGTGCAGCCCGGCCAGGGATTCGAAGTATGGCTGGACGAGGGCAAAGTATTCACGGTATCCGCCGTTGAGAGGGTTCCATCCAGGATAGGCTTCTACGTCCTAGACCACTTGGAGGATGAATACGGGAACCCCGTGGAGGGTCAGCTGGCCGCCGACTCACCCCACACAGTGAGGGCCAAATACCGGCTGAGCTTCGGCTGCCTGATCGCCACGGCCGCCTACGGCTCGGAGCTCTCACCCCAGGTCCAATATCTCAGAGAATTCAGGGATAACCTTGTCATGCATACCTTTGCGGGATCCAGCTTCATGAAGGCCTTCAACGCCTGGTACTACTCCTTCAGCCCATCCCTAGCCCCAGAACTCGCCAAGAGCGAAACCGGTAAGGCCGTCGTAAGGGCATGGCTGAAACCCCTCCTGGCGATCCTTGAAAGCTCAAGCCTCGTCTACGCCATGCTCGAGGCCTGGCCTGAGGCGGCCATAATAACCGCCGGGGTGGAGGCCAGCCTCCTCATAGGGTTAGCCTACCTCTCACCTATGGCCTCCCCTATAGCCGTGAAGGCTTGGAAGCGTGGACGGAGACTCAACTCGACCGTGAAAGCCCTCGGACTCTCAGCGGCAGCCTCCCTGATACTCATCGTCATAGGCGAAATCTCCGCTTCGCAGCCATGCATGGAGGCAGCCTCAGCCAGCCTCGTCTTAACCTCCATGGCGGTGGGAGCCCTAACCCCCGCCTTAACCATCGCAGCCTACTCCAGATATAGGAGCCGGGATTAAACGTGAAGTCCAGCCGCCGAGAAGGGAGACGGAAACAGCTGAGAGGCTTGGAAGACGAGAAAAGAAGAGAAGATAAATAATTAGATAGGGGGTTTTCAACCCGGGCTTTAGAGGCTTCACTGGATCTGTTCGAATTGGGTTTTCTCAGCTCCGCATATGGGGCATCTCCAATCATCCGGGAGATCCTCAAACTTTGTTCCGGGGGGAATCTTGGAATCCGGGTCGCCTCCATCCTCATCGTATATGTAGCCGCATACCAGGCATCTCCATTTAGCCATCGAATCCACCTCTCAGGTCCCCAGGGAACGGGTTCGCGGCGGGTCAGGGCCGCCTCCATGCAAGGCTTATTTGACGGTTATCCTCTTGGCTCCCCCGGTCTCCTCGTCCCCCTCCCATATTCCGTGGAGGTTACAGTATTCCCTAAGCCTTATAAGGGTTGAATCCTCGAGGGCTATGGTGAAGGTGACCTCATATCCATCGCTGTAGATGGGTGCGAAAACGGCTCTGGCCACGGGTACCTCGCCGGCGTAGAGCTCCACCCAGTTTATCCAGTGGCCTAGGAGGTTGGGATGCTCCACACCGTCTATCCCACCCACCTTCACCCTGACCTTGAAGGGCTTCCCCTTCTCCACGGTTTCCGGAGCTTCAACTATCAAGGGCAGATGCTTCTTCTCCATCCCCGTGAGGTTCCTGGGATCCCTAACCCTGTTAATCTCCTTTAAGGAGAACTCCTCAGACAACCTATAATCTCCTCCATTATATATCGTCAACGTATTCATTTGTGTTTCAAGGCTATTAAATTTTACTCCGTTAAAAATCCATGATCGGCCATACAGCCGATAAAACCATCGTCAAACGGTGAAATTGAATCGGGCGACTTGATAAAATGCTCTTCGATCAACCTAATAAAAATAAAATATACGCTAATGTTTTGATGAACTTCATAGGGATCCTAAAAATTAAAAATAATATGAAAGGTTCAGGGACTCTTTCTGATTCCAACCCGAAAGCCCCTTTTCGAGGATGAAGGGGTATAGAATTCTTCGCTGTAACTTTACGATAGACTCCTATGGACGGGTTCTCATATTTTAAAGGCTCTAAGAAACGCGTCGTCGCGAAAGCCCTTCGGAATCGCAACCAACCTTAAATCGTAAGCTTCCCACCGCAGCCTCTACGATCAAAGTTTGTATCTCGGGGGCCCTAACTCAATTAAATAATTCCTCTCCTTCTTCACGCGGGCGGATAGCCTCTGCCTCTCAGGTTTCCTCCCTTATCCATTCAAGGTAAGGCATATGACCCTCATCTATCTTCAGGGAGATTATCTCCGGCACGGTGTACGGATGGTTCTCCGCCACGAGCCTCTCAAGCCTCTGGAAAAGCTCCTCCCTCGTCTTAAGTATGAGCAGCGCCTCATCCGCCTCCTCAACTCGTCCCTTCCAGCGGTATACGCTCCTAGCCTCAGGTATGAGGGTTGCGCATGCTGCAAGCCTCTTCTCCACGGCCATCCGTCCTATCCTCGCGGCCTCCCCCTTATCAGGACAGCTGACCAAGACGAGCACGTACATATACTGAGTCTATTCTATGAGTCCCGATTTATCCCTTTCCCCATCCCTCCTAGGATATGAGGCTAGGAACGCGATGAGGAGTAGGGATGGAGCCGCGGAGGCCAGGATCGCCGCCTTTACGCTGATGGATGAGGCGATCCCTGAGACCATCACCGGCCCGATCGTGGTTCCAATATCGAATCCCAAGAGATATATGGCGTTGGCGGCGGGTAGGATCGCCGGGGATTCAGCTCCATGAGAGACGATCACGGCTGTGGAGGGGAATATGACGCCGTGGGACAAACCTCCCAGGATCAGGCAGGCTGAAGCGGCTATGGAGCCCCTGAGCATGTATAGGAGGATGGCAGTTACGGCTACGTTCACCAATCCTAGGAGGAGCACGCCTAAAGGCTTAAAGAGGGCTAGGATCCTGGGGATGAGCGCCCTCCCAACCGCCGCCATCAGGAAGTATAACAGGAATACCAGGGATACGAGGCTGGCTTCAAATCCATAGTCAGCCCTCAGATATATAGGGGCGTAGGCTATCACGGCGCCGTAATATATGGAGAAGCCTAGGTAGCATAGGAACGCGGTTTGGAAAGGCCTGCCCGCCAGGACCTTGAAGACCGCTTTAGGGGAGGCCTTCAAACCCGTGGGGTTCGCATCCACCCCGCCCTTGCCATCCCTCATCCTCATCTTCATCTTTAATGTGGCGGCCGAGAGGGAGGCCGTGAGGGACGCGGTTGAGGCGAGGAGGAAGGCTGACCCTACGCCTAGAAACCTGAGCCCTATGGATCCAACCCCAGGCCCAACCATCAGGCCTAGGCTTAAAGCCAGGGTGTATAAGCCTATGGATCTATCTCTATCCTTGTCCGTGGACGAGGTGAATGAGGCGAGGCTTAGACCAGCCGTGGAGAAGAGGGAGAATCCGATGCCGTGGAGGATCCTGACCAGCCCGGCTTGGAGGGGCGACCTGGCGGCTAAGTAGAGGATGGGTGAGGAAGCCATTAGGAGGCAGCCCACTAGGAGGGCGTTGGGGACATCTCCCTCCCTTAGGTGAAAGGTGATCAGGGCCTTGCCCGCCGCCGAGGAGAGGAACAATAATGAGACGAGGAGGCCCACCATCTCCAAGGGGGCCCCCAGCTCCTCCCTAAAATATATGGGTATCATCGGCGCTATGATCTGTAGGCTCGCTGTAGCCATGAAGCCGGTGAAGTAGAGCAGCATGGGAAGCCTTCCATCCACCTTCAGGTCTACCGTCATCGGAGTCTGCCACCGCAGTCGAATTGGTGTTTTAGCCGAGACTTTCCAGCCGGTCCCTCTTAAGGGTTACCTGAAGCCTTCGCTGGGAGGAGACTAAGCCAGCGAAATACATAAAAATACATTTTAAATATCTTAATAGGGTGTGAAGCCTTGAGCGCCGCAGCCATCGGCGATCCAACCTTCACGGCCGGGTTCAGGCTTATAGGCGTAGAGGGCATCGTCGCGGTAGACGAGGATGAGGCGTTAAACGCCTTGAAGAGGCTCTTGGAGGAGCCTAAATATAAGCTTCTAATCCTCCCTGAAAGGTTCGTTAAGGCTACGAGGGAGCTCAGGTCTAGGCTTATGAAGGAGGGGAAGGTCACCCCTATATTCGCCTTTATACCCGACTACACCGGCGTAAAGGGATTAAGGGTGGAGGAGCTTAAGCGGAGCATAAGCCTGGCTGTAGGCGCCGAGCTGAGGTTCTAGGGTGGCCGAGATGTCGATAAGGTTTGACGAGTTGATAGAGGAGGAGCGTAAAGCCATACGCCTAATAGAGGAGGCGAAGGCCAAGGCTGAGAAGATAGTAGCCGAGGCTAAGAAGAAGGCTCAAAGCCTGATAGATAAGGCTACTAAGACGGAGCATATCAGGGCCATGCTCAAGGAGGAGGAAGAGAAGGCGAAGGGGGAGGCCGAGGGGATCCTCGAGGAATACCGGAGGAGGCTTACAAGGTTCAGGGAGGTGCCTGAATCCTCCATAATGGATGCCGCCGACCTAGTCGTGAGGGAGGTGCTCAAATTTGAGTGAAGCCCTCGAATTAATTAAGAGTGAGATAACCAGGAGGGCCAGGGAGGAATCCGAGAAGATAATCATGGATGCGGAGAGGGAGGCCCAAAGCATCCTCTCGAAGGCTGAGGCGAAGGCCCGGGAAGTAATGATGGCGTCCGTGAAGCCTGAAGTGGAGGTTATGAGGAGGCGTATCCTCGGATCCGCCATGCTGGAGGGGAGGAAGATGATGCTTAAAGCGAAGCATGAGCTCGTCCTCAAGGTTCTAAACGCGGCGGAGGAGAAACTTAGAAGGATAGCGGAGGGAGGCGGGGGCGTAGACTACGGTGAGGTCCTCTTCCACCTCCTGAAGGAGGCCGTGTCCGGGCTGGGAGAGGAGGAGGTCCAGGTCTCAGCCAACGAGAGGGACAGATCCTATCTCAACCGGAACCTAGATCGTATAGGGGAGAGGCTCTCCAGGGAGCTCGGCCGGAGGGTTAAGCTCACGGTCGCAGATAACCCCTTAAACTGTATAGGCGGCGTAGTCGTGAAGAGCAGGGATGGACTCAGACTCTTCAATAATACCCTGGATGGGAGGCTCCTCAAGATGAGGGAAGCCCTGAAAGGTAAGATACTAGGGGTTATCCTGGGGTCAGGGGGAGGTGACAACACACGTCCATGAAGGGTAGGATTAAGAGGGTTAACGGATCCCTGGTCGTGGCCGAAGGCCTCCCCGCCGTCAAGATAGGCGACGTAGTCCACGTGGGGGAGCTCAGGCTCATAGGGGAGGTCGTGAGGATCACGGGGAGGGATATAGCCATCCAATGCTACGAGGATACCAGCGGCTTAAGGCCGGGGGAACCCGTGGCCTCCACCGGCCTCCCCCTGGTGGCCGAGCTGGGCCCAGGCCTCATAGGGACGATCTTCGACGGCCTAGAGTTCTCGGAGACCGCCCTCTGGGAGCTGACGGGTCCCTTCATGGGGAGGGGGGTTAGGATACCCCCATTGGACAGGAAGAGGAGGTGGCATTTCACCCCAAGGGTTGGGAAGGGCGACAAGGTGGCTGAAGGCGACGTGTTAGGGGTTGTACCTGAAACCCCGGCTGTGGAGCATAGGATACTCACCCCAATAGGGCTGAGGGGGACCGTATCCGAGATAAGGGAGGGAGATTACACGGTGGAGGACATTGTGGCGGAGGTAAGGACCCCGGAGGGGGAGGAGAAGCCGGTAACACTGATGCAGAGATGGCCTGTGAGGGTTCCGAGACCCTACAAGGCCAGGCTCCCATCCGTGGAGCCCCTCATAACCGGGCAGAGGGTGATAGACTCCTTCTTCCCCGTCGCCAAGGGGGGCACAGCAGCCATCCCCGGCGGGTTCGGGACAGGGAAGACGGTGACCCTCCACCAGCTGGCTAAATGGTCCGACGCCGACATAATCATCTACGTGGGATGCGGCGAGAGGGGCAACGAGATGGCCGATGTGATAACCCATTTCCCAAGCCTCGAGGATCCCAGGACGGGTAAGACCCTGATAGAGAGGTCCCTCTTCATAGCGAACGTGAGCAACCTGCCTGTATCGGCGAGGGAGGCCAGCATATACATGGGTATAACCATAGCCGAATACTACCGGGACCAGGGCTATGATGTAGCGGTGATGGCCGACTCCACTTCGAGGTGGGCTGAAGCCCTAAGGGATATATCCGGGAGGCTTGAGGAGATCCCTGCCGAGGGAGGATATCCCGCATATCTGGCGGAGAGGATAGCCGAGTTCTATGAGCGGAGCGGGAGGGTCGTAACCCTGGGAAGCGGCCAGAGGATAGGATCCGTAACCATCATGGGGGCTGTCTCACCTCCCGGCGGAGACTTCAGCGAGCCCGTGACCTCGATAACCCTGAGGTTCGTTGGGACCCTATGGGCCTTAGATACGGAGCTCGCCTTCAGGAGGCATTTCCCAGCCATAAACTGGCTCATGAGCTTCAGCAGGTACACCGACCTCCTCAGCGAATACTGGTCTAAATACGATCCGGAATGGTCGTATTTCCGGGAGAGGGCCCTAAGCCTCCTAGAGGAGGCCTCGAAGATAGAGGAGACCGCTAGGATAGTGGGGGAGAAGGCCCTACCCGACGAGCAGCGCCTCGTCCTCCTCTTCTCCGAGATAGTGAGGGAGGGATTCCTCGTCCAACACGCGTATCACGAGGTGGACACCTTCTGCGAGCCTGAGAAACAGGCGGCCATGCTCAGGTTCATGGTGGAGTTCTACGATATGGTTGAACCCCTCATCAGGGGGAGGGTTCCAGCGGACAAGATAAGGGAGATGCCCTCCCTCGTAGAGGTGATGCGCCTGAAGGAGAGGAGGGGCGTAGAATGGGTGAACAAGGTGAGGGAGATGGTTGAGGGCGACGTGAGGAGGCTGGCCGAGCAGTACGGCCTAGCCTTCTAATGTGGGGGGAGGATAGGTTGGAAGCTTTGGCTGAGAAGGCCGGCCTCGTATGCAGGACGACAAGGGAGATCCGAGGCCCGATCCTCGTCGTAGAGGGGGTGAGGGGCGCCGCCTACAACGAGCTCGTGGAGGTCAGGCTCCCCGACGGATCCGAGATGATCGGGAGCGTCCTAGACACCTTCATGGATAGGGCGGTCGTCCAAGTATTCGGATCCACCGAGGGCCTGGAGCTAGGGGTATCCGTGAGGTTCACAGGTGAGGTCATCAAGATACCCTTATCCGACGACCTCGTCGGGAGGGTCTTCAGCGGCAGCTTCAAACCCCTCGACGGCCTACCTGAGCCGATGGGGGAGGAGCACAGGGAGATATTCGGCTCCGTGATAAACCCGGCGGCCAGGGAGCCCCCCAGCGAGTTCATCCAGACGGGAATATCCGCCATAGACGGGATGAACTCCCTCGTAAGGGGTCAGAAGCTCCCCTTCTTCTCTGAGGCCGGTCTACCCCATAACATCGTGGCGGCCCAGGTGGCCAGGCAGGCCACAGTCCCCGGGAGGGAGGAGGAGTTCGCCGTGGTCTTCTGCGCGATGGGCATCAAACATGAGGAGTACGAGTTCTTCCGCACCGAGTTCGAGAGGACCGGCGCCCTCGCCGGAGCTGTCGTCATATTAAACCTCGCCGACGACCCCATAATAGAGAGGATAATAGCCCCTAGGGTGGCTCAGACCGTGGCCGAATACCTCGCCTTCGATATGGACATGCACGTCCTAACCATATTGACGGATATGACCAACTACGGCGAAGCCCTCAGGGGTATATCCGCGGCAAGGGAGGAGGTTCCCGCGAGGAGGGGATACCCCGGCTACCTATACACGGACCTAGCCACCATATATGAAAGGGCTGGGAAGATAAAGGGGAAGAAGGGATCCGTAACCCTCATGCCCATCCTCACGATGCCCGGGGGAGATATAACCCATCCAATACCCGACCTGAGCGGCTACATAACCGAGGGGCAGCTCATACTGGACAGGGACCTCTACCTCAGGGGCATATACCCCCCTATAAACGTCCTCCCGTCGCTTTCGAGGCTAATGAAGGATGGGGTGGGCCCCGGGAGGACGAGGGAGGACCACCCGGACGTATCCAACCAGCTCTACATGTCCTACGCTGAAGGCGTCAAGGCGAGGGGGCTCGTAAGGATAATAGGCGAGGTAGGGTTAAGCGAGAGGGAACGTAAATACCTGAGTTTCGCGGAGGAGTTCGAGCGGAGGTTCGTGAACCAGGGCGTATACGAGAACAGGTCCTTGGAGAGGACCCTGGAGATAGCCTGGGACCTCCTATCCATGCTCCCCGAGGACGAGCTCATCCGGGTTAAAGAGGAATACATAGCCAAGTATCATCCAAGGCGTAGGGGCGGAGAGGCCCCGGAATCCTCAGCGCCCAAAGGGGAGAATTAGATGACGGCCGGGGCCGGGGCCAGGCCTACGAGAGGCTTCCTCCTCGAACTCAAGAGGAGGGTCGGCTTCATCGAGGAAGGCTACAGGCTCCTGGAGATGAAGAGGGATGAGCTGGCCAAGGAGCTTAGAGCCGACCTGGAGGAGCTGAGCTCAAGGAGGATGGGCTTCGAGGAGAAGGTTGAGGAGGCGTTGAAGACCGTCGCAGCGATGTACGCCACCCTGGGATACCGGGAGGCATCCTCATGGAGGAACCCTGAGAAAGGGTTAGAACTGGAGGTCCTCCCTAAGAGCGTAATGGGGATCCCCGTCCCATACGTTAAGGTCCTCCACATCCCCGAGGTGAAGGACAAGTTCAACCCTATAGTGAGGGCTGCAGCCCAGAAGGTTCACAGCATCCTAGGCGACCTCATAAGCGTGGCGGAGCTGGAGGCCCGGATAGAGAGGGTAGCCGAGGACCTGGAGAAGACGAACCGCCAAGTCAACGCCCTGGAGAAGATAATCATACCCGGATATAAGAGGACGATCAAGTACATCGAGGACGTGCTCGAAGAAGCCATGCTGGAGGAGTTCACGAGGACGAAGTTCGTGAAGGCCCTGCTCTCGAGGAGGAAGGCCTAGCCTTGGATGAAACCTACCTCGTGGTGAGATGCCATGGGCTCTCAACCCGCCTCCTCCCAGGGAACGTCTTAGAGGCCCTAGCCTCAGCCAGGGCCGTCCAAGACCTTGTGAGCATACTCACCCCTACGGAATACGGCCGGAAGATAGTTGGGCTTGAGAGGTTGGACGCCCGAACCCTGGAGGGGGCATTCAAACAAGTATTAGCGGAGAGGTTCAGGTACGTGGTAAGGCTGGCCCCTGAAAACCTGGAGGGATTCCTGAAGGCTTATGCCCGGAGATTAGAGGTAGGGAACCTCTCAAGGCTGCTGAGGGGTAAATACTCAGCCGCGCCACCTGGGGAGATCAGGACATGGCTCACCCCCCTGGAGGGCCTCTCCGGTCTGGACTATGAAGCCCTCTCGGAGGCTGAGAGCCTTGAGAAGGCATTGGAGCTCCTCGAAGGCACGCCGTATGAAGGGCTCGAGGGATACGTGGAGCCCTGCCGTAGATATGGGAGCATCCTCCCCCTGGAGTACGCTTTAAAGGGCCTCTACTACGAGGATTTGCTAAGGCACGCGGAGAGGCTTCCGCCGGAATCCAGGGGGGCAGCCCTCGCCCTGATAGGGTTGGAGGTGGACCTGGCCAACGTCTTCACCTCGCTCGCCCCCCTCGTATACGGTTACTCCGAGGACCTGACGGCGCAGCTGCTCATCCCGTTCCATCGCAGGGCCCCAGGCTTAAAACTGATGGAGGCGGTGAAGGCTAGAACCCACCAGGCAGCCTTGGAAGCCCTAGCCCCATACTCCAGGATTGCTGAGCACATCCTAGCCGGGAGGGACGACCTGGCCGAGGTGGAGAGGCTTAAACTATTACGGGGGGAGGCTATGGATGCGATGCATGGGGCGCCCATAGAACTGCCCTACGTCCTAGGATACCTAAGCCTATGCGAGCTGGAGTGCAGGGACCTATCCTTCATAGCCGTGGCGGTGGAGCACGGCGTAAACCCGAAGGGGTATCTATCCATCTGAGGAGGACTGTTTAACTTGGGCCTAGGGGGTCGGCTCCGTCCCAGATCGCGGCGTCACCGCGTCATCCCAGCTCAGCCCTATATATCTCCTTGAAGATCCTGACTAGGATGGCTGCCAACAGTACGGGGGCTAGGGCCCCCACGAGGATGCCTATAACTAGGCCTAAGAGGGCCGATGGAGACCTGAGGAAGTATAATATGCCTATGGCCTGGATGGTTATCAGGGATAGAAGGTAGAGGATCAGCATCCTAGTATTGATCTTCCGATGCGCCTCGCCCCTATTCAACGTCCGCATCCCAGGCTGCGCCGTTTGAACGGCTTGCGCCTCCAGCCCCTCACGGCCCGGCCTGTCCGCTCGCGTCCCCTCTAAATCCATATCAGAAACGCTATGAGCAGGCCGTATATCGCTATGCCCTCGGCCATACCCACGTATACTATGGTGCGCCCGAAGAGCTCGGGGCGCTCGGTTATGGTGGCCGCGGCCGCGGTGCCCGTCTTGGCCACGGCGTAGCCGGCGCCTATGGACGGGATGCTCACGGCTATGGCCATGGAGAGGAACTTGTATTCCTGGGGGGGATTAGCCTCGTCCTGGGCTACGGCCGCCCCCGCGAGGGCTGTGAAGGCGATCACCGCCGTTAAGGCTAATATGAAGGCCGTATTCATCTTCATCGCAGATCAAGGCATTTATTTAATAACCTTTTCTTTTTAAAGCTTACCCTAGACGCCCCCATCTTAAAGCCCGTCAAAGCCTGTAGGGTATGTAGGGTACGCCTGTGCCCTTGAAGAACTTCGTCGAGAACTCGTAGTATAACAGGCGTAGGGCTTGGATCATGCATACGAGCAGCTCCAAGGTTAAGGCGAACATGTTCAGGAATATGAGGCCTAACCCTATACCCAGGGCGGGGTTCGTGTGGAGCAGCTCCCCTACGACCAGGGCGAAGGCCGCGTGGGCTATGGCGAAGCCGGCTATCCTCGCGTAGGAGAGCATGTTCGCCAGGAATGAGATGAAGGCCTCGAGGACAACCCCTATGCCCATGGTCGCCCCCTCACCGGATATGATCGGATGTATGAATATGGCTATCAGCCCCGCCACGGGTAGGGCCATGGTCCAATGGGTTAGGACGGCCATGCCGAGCCTCGGAAACCTTATCCCTGGAAGAATGCTTACGCCCAGGAACTCGAAGGCCACCACGGCTATACCGAGGAAAGTGATGAGGCCCGCTAGGCCGTGCTCGCTTAGGAGGGCCTCCAGCCTCTCCCCCGCCCTCAGATGGTTCCTTATGCTCATGGCCATCCCTAGGGTTATCTGGGCTATCCCGAAGAAGACCGCTATCTTGATTATCCATGTGACGTTGCTGGGATAGGTTATCCAGGCGGGCATCAGCCCAGGCCATAAAGGCTTTACCTCGATGAGGAAGAACTCGCCCGTGAGGAGGCCGAATATGATGGCTGATACGCCTAGGCCCATCATGAGCCGGCCGACCCTGGCCATGTTTATTCCCATGAGAGGCCTCCTAAGCCTATATGCGAAGAACGCCCCTAGGAGGAGTATCGCGAGGCCCTCGCCGTAGTCCGGGAACATCATGCCGAACATGATTATCCACAGGATCGTCGAGATGGGGGTTGGGTCGCTCTCCCTCGCGTCTGGGTAACCGTACTGCCTGGTCAGAACCTCGTAGGCGCTGAAGAGCCCGGGGTTCCTCATAACCGTGGGGACCTCCTCATCTGGCATCGGATCCTCATAGGAGTATACGAGCCTGCCGTTCACCCTCCCCTTGACGCCTTCTAGGAATGAGTTGAGGCTCGGGATCTTATCCTCCGGCACCCATCCCTGGAGCACGACCATCATCTCGCTCCGGAGCATGTTCGTCCTCGCCCGTGCGAGGGCTAGGAGCCTCCTGAGGGCCTCCTCTAGGACCCTATACTTGGACTGGAAATCCCTTTTAAGGTTCATCCATTCCTCCTCGAGGCTCCTAAGCCTCTCCGCCTCAGCCTCCGCCTCCGCTTCGATCCATCTAGCCGCCTCGCCTAAGCCCGGGGGGATACCCCTGGGAAGCTTAAACTCCTCGAATCCGGCTGTGGAGAGGGCTCTCTCGATCTGAGCCTTCAACTCTATAAGCCCGGTCACGTAGAGGAGGTATGAGCCTTCGGAGCCGGGGATAGGGGCAACCTTATAGACGATGTCCCTCCTCTGCTTGAACCTCCGCTCCAGGGTTTGGAGGGCCTCAGCCTTCACCGACCCCATCACCCCGAATATATGCATGAACTCCCCTATGTCTCCAGGGTTCACCTCGAGCTCCTCCATGGCCTTCAAGAACGGCTTAGCCCTCTCCAGCTCGTTCAGCCTATCCCTGGCCTTCCCGATCTCCTCCTCTAAGCCGGCGGCTCTATCCTCGAAATCCTTAACGATCCCTTCAACCTTCTCAGGTGGAACGGCTTCAAGTGCTTCTCCGGATTGGATAGGGCCATCTGAGAGCTTTCCATGGAGGATCCTCAGCCTCTCGTAGAGCTGATCGTAGGCCCTCTCCTCCTCAGCCGTCTCCTCCCTGAACCCTATATACTCGTCTCCGCTCAGCCTCCTAAGCTGGACGGCCCCTAGCCTACCCAGCTCCTCTAGGAGGAACCTCTCATGATCCGCGAGGGTTAAAACGGTGACCTTCTTCACGGGAATTATCATGGCTAACCCTTTCCCGACTTGGGATGCGCCGCGCCGCATCAGGTATATATGCATATATCCCTTTATTCCTCTTTAAAATTTACGGATAACAGAACGCTTGGGAGGCCTCGGAGGCGGCCTAGGGGCCTCTCCTAACGGCTAAACGAGGGCTTGCGGATGGTTGATGGGCTCCCCCAATGCTAATATTTAAAAATAAATCCCATCCATAAAATATATACGATATGCGGGTGGGCGGGAGATTTGGCCGCCGAGTCATCACCTGTAATAGCCTTCATCCTGGCGATCATAGCCTCCGCCGTGATATACGGCATAGGTGGTAGGATCTCCCCTAAGCCTAAGCCGAGCGAGGATAAGCTCATGCCCTACGCCTGCGGCGAGGAGATGCCCCCGGAGAAGGCCAGGCTGGGCGTATACCTGTACAATTACGCGGCCATGTTCCTTGTCCTCGACGTCGTCGCGGTGGTATTCGCCATGTCCATGGGCGTCCCCTTCAAAGGCAACGCTGTAACCTCAGCCCTAGCCACGATCTACATAGCGGTGGCCGCGGTGGCGGTCACCCTAATATTCAGGAGGGGAGAGCTACGGAAGATATGAGAGGCCGCGGACCTGAGAAGGAGCTCGCCGAGGAGGTTAAAGCCCTCCTAGGAGGTAAATGCTTGGAGGCGAACCCCTCCAGGCCTAGACGCCTATTCATAAGAGTTAAAGCCGAGGACTATAAGGACGCCGTCAAGAGGCTGGTGGAGGAGAAGGGGATGACCCACATCTCCACCATCACCGGCGTGGATACCGGCAAAGAGATAGAGATATTAGCCCATCTCTTCGGCCGCGGCGTGGAGCTGACCGTGACCACGGCCATATCCAGGGAGGACCCTAGGATAGAGTCGATAACCGACATCCTCCCGGGAGCCGCCTTCTACGAGAGGGAGATATACGACCTCCTAGGGGTGAGGTTCGAAGGCCACCCCAACCTTAAGAGGGTCCTCCTCCCCGACGACTGGCCGGAGGGCGTCTACCCTCTAAGGAAGGACTTCAAGCCGGGGAGCTCAAACTCAAAAGGGGAATAAAACCATAAGGAGGACAAGAAAGGAGGAGGAAAGCTAGAATGCTGGAGTCGGTCTCAACCCTTGTGAAGTTGCTGGTCTTCCCCGGCTTCGTATTCGCGATATTCCTAGCCCTGGCCTTCGAGTGGATAGACCGGAAATTCTACGCTAAACTCCAGAACCGCGTGGGACCCCTGTACACGGGCCCCTCAGGGATACTTCAACCCTTAGCGGACATCATAAAGCTCTTATCCAAGGAGGATATAACGCCGGGGGCCGCGGATAAACCCTTCTTCAACTCCATGCCAGCCCTCGCCGCAGCCATCATGCTCACAGCCGTAACCCTCCTGCCTATAACCGCCCATTCAGGCCTCGTCTCCTTCGAGGGGGACCTGATCCTAGCCGTAGCCCTGATGACGATATACTGCATAATAGTATATCTCTCCGGGTCCTTCTCCGTAAACAGGTTCTCCTACGTAGGCGCTGAGAGGGCTGTAAGCCAACTCCTAGGCTACGAGATACCCATGACCCTGGCCGTGGTGGGGACGGCCCTCAGCGCGGGAAGCCTCAGGATCTCCAGCATAATAGAGGCCCAAGCCGCTAAGGGATGGCTCATCCTGGGACCCCAAGCCCTAGGCTTCGCCATATTCCTCATAGCGGTCCAGGCCGAGCTGGAGAGGATCCCCTTCGACATACCTGAGGCTGAAACCGAGATAGTTGCAGGCTGGCTCACGGAGTTCTCGGGGAGGAAGCTCGCCCTAATCCGGCTGTCTGCAGACCTTGAGCTCCTCTACGTCTCAGGACTAGCCGCAGCCCTCTACCTTGGAGGCCCCCTGGGACCAGCCCCGCCCGGCCTGGAAAAGATCCTGAACCCCGTATACTTCCTGATAAAGACCATCATCGTCCTCATAATCCTCTCGACCATAAGGGCCCTCTTCGCGAGATTCAGGATAGACCAGATGGTGGCGTTCGCATGGAAATACCTCGTACCCATATCCCTGCTCCAACTCTTCCTGGTCAGGATACTCGTATAATAATAAATATGGTAAGTATGGAAGGGGAGAAAGGGTAATAAATCAAGTAAATTGATCGGAATTAGTATTGGGAGGATGACCTGGAAAGTGAGGTGTGGTGAATGCTTGAAGCCCTGGTTGACGCCGTCCTGATCCTCTTGGCCATCGTGTTTGCGGGGTTATCCATATCCCTTAGGGAGTTGAACAGGGCCATAGCCGCCTTCGCAGCCTTCAGCGTAACGTTGTCCGCGGCCTTCTACGTTGTAGGTGCCCCCTACGTGGCGGTCTTCCAGCTCCTAGTATACGCGGGGGCTGTCACCGTCCTCTTCCTGGCGGCCCTTCACACCCTAGGCGGAGGCGAGGCTGAATGAGCAGCGCCGCCACCGTTGACAGGGCCTTGGGCGCCCTCATAATCCTCTTCCTGGCGGCCCTCCTAGCAGGCTTCGCCTCGAGGTTTACGGATCTAACCCTACGCGTGATGCCCGTAAGGCCTCCCGTGGAGGCCTTCTACTGGACCTTCAGAGGGTTCGACGTCCTCCTCCAGGCTTTCCTGATCCTCGCCGCGGCGGCGGCTGTGGCGGCGTTCTTCCGCGCTGATCCTGAGAGGCCTCCGAGGGAGGAGGCCTTCGTGGAGGAGGCTGAATAGACTTGGCGTCCACAGCCTACTTCGCGGCCTCCATGGCCCTAGCCCTCCTAGGGTTATACGCCCTCCTCACGAGCAGGAACATGATAAGGGCCATCATAGGCTTGGAGGTTATGACCTCGGCGGTCAACCTTAACATACTCGCCATGGGCTCCGGCGAGGGTGGAGTCGACCCTTTAGCCCAGTCCATGGCCTTCACCTCCATAGTCATAGGGGCGGCCGTAGCCGCCTTAGCCTTATCCCTAGTGATCTACGCGTATAGGCATTACGGCTCCATAGACCTGAGGAGGTTGAGGAGGCTGAGATGGTGAACGGCCAAGCCTGGATGGTTTTAACGCCTTTAGCCACCCTGCTGGGGGCGGCTATCCTCACCCCTATAATAGCCTCCGCGGCTAAGCGGGTTAAACCCGGCGGGGGTAAGGCCGTGGACGTGTTCGCCATACTGGGTTTCACGGCGGCCCTTTACACTCTGTATAGGCTTTACCTCCAAGTCTACTATTCCGGGCCGATCTCGATGGTTTTAGACCCGTATCTACCCGTGAAGGGCGGGGTGGAGCTCCACGTGGACATCTTCAGCGTCTACATGGCGATGCTTTTCTGCGGCCTAGGCCTCCTCGCATCCATATACTCGGCTAAGTACATGGAAGGGGATACAGGCCTAGAATACTATTATCTCCTTCTCCTCACCCTCGTAGCCGGGATGATAGGGGTGGCCTTCGCGGGGGACTTCTTCAACCTCTTCGTCTCCTGGGAGCTCATGTGCATCTCCTCCTACGCCCTCGTATCCTTCAGGAAGTATCGGTGGGAGCCCGTGGAGGCCGGCTTCAAGTATCTCATGATGAGCAGTGTGGGCTCCCTGATAATCCTCTACGGGATATCCCTCCTCTACGGTTTAACGGGAACCGTCAACTTCAGGCTTATCCGCATAGGATTGGATTCCATAGCCGAGAAGGGCGTACCCTCCTCCCTATACTTCCTGGTCGCGTTCATAATAGCGGGCTTCGGTGTAACCGCCTCCATCGTCCCGTTCCATACGTGGCTGCCCGACGCCCACCCTGCGGCCCCCAGCCCTATAAGCGCCATGCTCTCAGGGGTCGTCATAAAGGCCGGGGTCTACGGCCTGGCCAGGAGCCTCTTCACCCTGTTCAACCCTGCGGCCTTCGACTATGGGACGGTGATCCTCGCCTTCGCCGCTTTAACCATGACCGTGGCCAACTTCACAGCCCTCCTCCAGAGGGATATAAAACGGCTGCTCGCCTACTCCAGCATAGCCAACATAGGCTATATAACCGCGGGCCTGGGGATCGCGGCCTACACCCTATCCCACTACTACTCGGTGGATCCTGGTCTCGCCTTGAGGGTCGCCCTCCTAGCCGCCTCCGGGAGCCTATTCCACATATTCAACCACGCGATAGGGAAGGGCCTCCTCTTCCTCTGCTCGGGATGCTTCGCCCATGAGACGGGTACCAGGGATATATCCCGGCTTGAAGGGGTTGGTCGTAGGATGTTCCTTACGGGGACATCCTTCTCCCTAGGCCTCTTCTCCCTGGCCGGGGTTCCACCCCTAAGCGGCTTCTGGAGTAAACTATTCATAATCCTAGCCGGCTTAAGCATAGCCGGGGACGGCGCCCTATACACGGTGGTCGCCATCCTAATATTCAATAGTATACTCTCAGCGGCCTACTATCTCTGGCTGATGCAGAGGATCATGCTCAGGAAGCCCACAGGAGTGGCCGCCGAGGCTGTGGAGGCCCCGGGGAGCATGGTCATCCCTATAATAATCCTAGCGGCCTTATCCGTCATCGTAGGCCTGGCCCCGGGTGGGATGATAACCCTGATGGAGTATGTGGGTAAGGCGATGATGGGGGGATGGTAGAGTAATGGCCTATGCGATGGAATGGGTCTGGCCTGCCTGGCTCTGCTGGATAATCCCCATGGTGGGGGCAGGCTTAACGCCGATACTCGCCAAGATAAACGGGAGGGTCAGGGATTACGCGGCCGTAGCCTTCTCCCTGGCGGCCGCGACCCTAACCCTGTCCATGGTCCCCTACCTCGTCGAGGGGCGGAGGATCCAAAGCCAGGTAGAGTGGATCCTGGTCCCGGGCTCGCCGATACTCGGATCCGTGAAGGCCGGCGTCCTGGTGGATCCTCTCAGCGTGATCCTTGCGAACGTGGTGGCCGTGATAGGATCCCTGATAATGGTCTACTCCCTCGGCTACATGAGGGGCGACCCAAGCCTTACGCGATACTGGTTCTTCATGAACCTCTTCATAGGGGACATGCTCCTCCTCGTCCTCTCCGATAACTTCATACAGCTCCTCTTCGGCTGGGAGGGGGTAGGCCTATGCAGCTACGCCCTCATCGGCTTCTGGTACAGGGACTCCACGGCGGATTGGCTTAAATGCTGGGTGGGCGAGGGGAGGGAGGCCTATCCCCCCAGCCACTGCGGCATGAAGGCCTTCATAATGACCCGTATAGGGGACGTAGCCATGCTCATAGGACTATTCATAATCCTCGCCTACGCGGGAACCCTGAACATCCTAGAGCTCCAAGAGGGGGCAATCCTGAGGGTGCCGGTTTGGCTCCTAGCCCCTGCGGCGATCCTCCTCCTGGGAGGCCCCATAGGGAAGTCCGCCCAGCTTCCCCTGATGGAATGGCTCCCGGACGCCATGGCCGGCCCCACAACCGTCAGCGCCCTCATCCACGCCGCCACCATGGTTAAAGCCGGCGTATACCTCGTCGGAAGGGTTTTCCCAATACTCTACGTTGCGGCATGGCATGGGGGATCCCCAAACCAGGTGGTAAACTTCTTCTATGCCGCAGCCTGGATTGGAGCCCTCACAGCCCTCGTAGCCGGAACCCAGGCCATGGCCTCCACCGAGATAAAGAAGGTGCTCGCCTACTCCACCGTCAGCCAGATAGGCTACATGATGCTCGGCTTAGGGGTCGCGGGAACCACAGCCGAGTACATAGTCGGATACACCGGCGGAGTCTTCCACCTCATGAGCCACGCCCTCTTCAAGGCGGCGCTCTTCCTCGCCGCGGGAGCCGTCATCCATACATGCCATTCAAGGTTCATGTATCACATGGGAGGCCTGAAGGGGAGGATGCCCATAACCTTCTGGAGCGCCACCCTGGCAGGCTTCTCCCTCATGGGGGTCCCCCTGGCCTTCAGCGGCTTCTGGAGCAAGGATATGATCCTGGAGGCAAGCCTCACGTCAGGCCAAACCTATATATTCATATTAGCCGCCCTAACCGTCGCCGTCACAGCCTTCTATACGCTGAGGATGATAGGCTTAACCTTCCTTGGAGGCGAGAGCGGCCACCTGAAAACCCTGGAGGAGAGGGGGCTCCACGTCCATGAAGCCCCCAAGGTCATGTGGATACCCTTCACGATCCTAACGATCCTAACAATAGCATTCGGCGTTGAGGGGTCGACCCTGAAGAAGTGGCTTGAGGAAGCCTTCAGCGGCTTCCTAGCCCATGTAATACCCGTGGAGGCCGCGCCCGGACCCCTGGGAGGCCAGATGTCAGCCTGGCTCATACCCGGCGTATCGGTGGCGATGCTCATAATAGGATCGGTTCCAGCCTACCTCCTCTACATAGGGAGGAGCCTGGATCCATCCAGGATAATCGGGGAGGGGGGAGCTCTGAAAGCTTTATGGCGCTTCCTACACCGCCGATGGTATATAAACAGGTTCTATTATAGAGTACTTTTAGGCTCCTTCACGGGCTTCAGCGGATGGGCCCTATCCAACCTCGAGTTGAAGGGCGTCGACCGTTTCAACTACCTCTTATCCGGGGCGGTCCAGCGCTTCTCCTCCTGGCTCAGGAGGGGCCACACCGGCATCCTCCCATATAACCTGGTGGGCCTCGCAGCGGGTCTCCTCCTCCTAATACTGTTCCTTTTAAGGGCCTCCTTAGGGTGATGAGCCTTGATGGACGTGTATAATCTCCTGCTCCAATCCCTGGTGGTTCCAGCGGTCTTCGCCCTCTTAACCCTATCACTGGGGCTGGGAGGGGTTCATGGGAGGAGGCTTGGATGGATAGCCTTCATCCCCCTAGCCTACAGCGCGGCCATATACGCCTACGTAGGGTTAGGGGTTTCCCTAGGCTTCATCCAGGGGGGATTGGAGGCATCGTATCCCTGGGCCCCCTACATCGGCGACTTCACCCTCCTCGCCGACGCCTTAAGCACGCCCGTAGCCTTCACGGTGGCCATCCTATCCGCCCTAATCGCCGTGTACTCCATGGAGTACATGGAGGGGGCTGAGCACTTGGAGCTCTACTATGCGCTCTACCTCCTTTACGCAGTCGGGATGCTCGGCTCCATCCTGTCCACCAACCTGGCAGCCTTCTTCCTCTTCTTCGAGCTCATGCTCCTCCCCTCATGGGCCCTCATAGGCGTCTGGGGTACGGGGCCCAGGGAGAGGATAGCCTTCAAATACTTCATCTTCACAGAGGCGGGGGCCCTATCCCTCCTGGCGGGCATCCTGATATCAAGGTTCACCTATGGAACCTTCGACGTCTTCAAGATAGCCGCCCCGGCGGCCGACCGTACAGCCTTCACCGTGGCGGCGCTCATATTGTTAGGCCTCTTCGTGAAAATGGCCATATTCCCCCTCCACACGTGGCTGCCCGACGCCCACGCTGAAGCCCCAACCCCTATAAGCGCCCTATTATCCCCGGCGATGATCGGTATAGGAGGATACGCCGCCATAAGGATAATATACACAGCCTTCCCAGCCTTGATAGCTGATCATGGATTCATAATGGCCATCTCGATCCTCGCAGTGGTCACCATGTTCTACGGGGGCTTCCTCGCCCTAGCCCAGGATGATCTCAAGAGGCTGCTCGCCTACTCCAGCATAAGCCAGATGGGCTACCTCCTCTTCGGCGTAGCCTCATCCTCCATAATAGGCTTGGCAGGGGCCGTCCTCCTATACATGAGCCACGGCTTCGCGAAGGCCGTCCTCTTCATGGTATCCGGCGTATTCATGCACAAATACGAGACCCGCCGCATATCCGATCTAGGGGGATTAGCCGGTAAGATGCCCTACACGGCTACCGTATCCCTGATATCCTTCCTAAGCCTGGCTGGAACCCCGCCCCTCCTAGGATTCTGGAGCGAAATATTCATATTCGCGGGATCCATGCACTCCAGCCTCACGGGATTATTATCCCTGGACATGGGGAAAGCCTGGATAACCGCCGTGGCGGTTACAGCCACCGTGTTGACGACGGGCTACGGCCTCAGGGCCGTCAGAAGGATATTCTTCGGACAGGAGAAGGAGGATCTGAGGCCCGGCGAGGCCCCGTCCACGATGCTCGCCCCGATAATAATCCTAACGATTTTCTCGGTAATCCTCGGGATCTACCCTACGCCCATAACAGGACAGCTGGGAACACTCCTCTCAAAGCTCATACCATGACCATTCGAGGGTAACAGCCGTCGCCCGGGACCTATGGCTCACCATTCATCCACCGGCCCGTCAGGGCCTTCTATGGTCAGATCCCGCCTCGCCGGAGACGCTTGAGCAGGTGTGGTATCCTTTTGGAAACCTCCACGTAGATAAGCCATCCCCCTACGGCGCTTATAGCCCCCGCTGCGGCGTTGAACCCCGCTATGAAGGGGAGGATCCCTGAAACCGCTTCCACGGAGAGTATCGAGGCGGCTGGAAGGACTATGAGGTTGCCCAGGGACATCGCTGAAACCCTCAGGGCTATCCCTGAGAGGATCGATAGGATCCTAGCCCCCTTAAAGCCGCGCTTATAGAGGAGGGCCATCCCCAGGGCTGTGGAGGCCTCCGCTAAGCCCTTCATGAACCCGCTCAGGGGATCCCTGAAGGATATAACCAGGAAAAGTATCATGCTCACCGCGACGCTTGAGCTTGGGCCGTAGATTAGGAGGGCCAGGGTTACCGGTATCCCATCCAAGTCGAATTTAAGCCTCGGGAATATTGGGAAGGGGATCTTAACCCTGAAGGCCCAGAAGGCGAGGTCAAAGACCGCCGCCAGCGCCCCGAGGGTGGCGGTTCCGGCCGCCCATAACGCGCCTCCCCTCCTAGACAAGGGTCTTCAACTCCACGGTGATACCCCCCTAAACGTATTAAAAATTTTATGTTAATTGAAACCCGGCCCTCCCATGGGATCCGCCCCTCGCGGCCCTTCGAGGGGGTATTCCACGCCGCATCGAGGCCCAACCTGAAACCTGCCACCGGATAATTCGAAGCCCACAAGCTAATATAGGGATAGGGATCATCCTTAACCTGGGTTTCCATGGGCTTCATCATAATATACGGGGATGGATTGAAGGGCTACGATTTCGGTCCAGGCCACCCCTTCAGGGGGGACCGCTTCGAGGCCTTCATAACCCTCTTCAGGGAGAGGATGGGCGGAAACCCCGCCTTCAGGATCCTGGAGCCTAGACATGCGAGGGACGAGGAATTATCCCTCGTCCACGACGGGGAATACATCGCGAGGTTGATCGAGGGCTGCAGGCGATACGCCGTCTACGACCCGGATACACCCCTCCATCCGAGCCTGGAGTCGGCGGCCAGGCTCATAGTGGGGGGCTCCATAATGGCTTGTGAGGCCGTCCTAGGAGGCGGGGATGACCGTAAAGCCTTCGGGATAGGCGGCGGCCTCCACCACGCCAAGAGGAATCGGGAGGCCGGCTTCTGCCTCTACAACGATGTAGCCGTATCAGCTTTGAAGCTCATCCGGGAACATGGATTTAAACGCATATTGATCCTCGACACCGACGTCCACGCCGGCGATGGAACCGCCGAGATCTTCTACAGGGATCCCAGAGTCCTCCTCATCGATATACACCAGGACCCCTCGACGATATATCCCGGCAGGGGTTTCATAGAAGAAGTTGGGGAAGGCGAGGGCGAAGGCTTCACCGTCAATGTTCCATTGCCCCCGGGAGCATCGGATGAATCCTACCGCCTAGCCCTGGAGGAGCTGTTCCAGCCCCTAGCCGAGGAGTATAAGCCCGAGATAATCATAAGGAACGGGGGATCCGACCCCCACTTCGCCGACCTCCTCGGCGGCCTAAAGCTGACCCTGGAAGGATTCAAGCTCATAGGGGAGGAGACCCGGATAGCCGCAGACAAGATATGCCACGGAAGGCTTGTAAGCCTGATCGGGAGCGGATATAACCGGAAGGTCCTACCATACGCGTGGCTCGCCCTCATATCAGGAGCCACAGGCGTAGAGGTGGAGCTTGAAGAGCCGATCCCGAAGCCCAGCGGGGAAATACGTCTAAGCCGACTGAACGAAACCCTAAGGATCATAAGGGAGGTGAAAAAGAAGATCAGGAACTACTGGAGACTATGATAATATTATAAAATTAAAAGGCCTAGAAAGACCATAATACATTAAATAACAATAACAAGAAATAAAATATGTTATTATCCTTATCAGAAGTTTCTTGGAAGGCATGGATTTAAGAAACCTCTTAATAATAGGGGTGATATGTCTCGGCCTTTCCCGTCTTAGGCCCAGGGGGTGTGCGGGATGGTTTTAGACCTTGTAGGGCTTGGATCTGCCATTATAGATTTCGCGCCTGGGAGTAGGGGGCCGCTGAGCTCGGTTCGATCCTTTACGCCTTATGCTGGAGGGGCTGTGGCGAACGTGGTGGTCGCGGCCTCAAGGTTGGGGTTGAAGACGGGCTTAATAGGATGTGTGGGAGACGATGAATTCGGATACTTCATAGTCCGGGATCTCCAAGGCGAGGGGGTGGATACAAGCCGCGTCAGGATGGTTAAGGGTCGCCGGACGGGCATCGCCTTCTACTCCATAGACGAGGAGGGTGAGAGGCATTACCTCTTCTACAGGTTTCCGGGGTACTCTGACCCGGAGTCATCCTTGGAGATCGGAGACTTGGATGAGGCCTATATAAGAGATTCGAGGATGCTCCACTTCTCCGAGTCGATGCTCAGGCTTGATGGGACGAGGATGGCCGTCTTCAAGGCTTTAAGGGCCGCTAGGGAGGGGGGTGTCCAGGTGTCATATGATCCTAATGTGAGGGAGAACCTTTGGCCGAGCATGGACGAGTTCCGGGAGGTTCAGGGGAAGGCCCTAGCCCTAACGGATATATTCCTTTCAACCCTCAGGGAGGCCTCGCTCATCGCGGGCTGTCCAGGGGATCCCGGCGAGGCGTTGGATCGGATCCTAGCCCTAGGCCCCTCCACCATCGTATTGAGGGGAAGAAACGATTACCGGGTGGTAACCCGTGGAGGGTCCCTCAAGGTCCCCATCTTCAAGGTCAAGGCGGCTGACACATCCGGGGCGGGGGATGCATTCGACGCAGGCTTCCTGGCGGGGCTCCTGAGGGGCCTCCCCTTGGAGAAGGCTGTGATCCTCGGGGGTGCGGTAGCGGCGCTTAAGGTAATGAGCGTCGGGACGAGAAGCGGCCTACCAGGGATCGGGGAGGCCATCGAATTCATAAGGGGCAGGACAGGGCTCGAGCTGTAGTTCGAGTGGATTGCGTCGAAGGTTTCAAAGGGGTCTCGTTTGGCTCCAGCTTAACCATAGCATCTACGCAAGATGTTAGGGTGTTCTCTCGAAGCTTCCTAGAAGGAGGGTACCCCTGCTCTTCATAATCTTGGTCTTTAAGCGCTTAAGGGCGGCCTCCAGCCTTCTTTCTTCATGTGAGGGCTTATCATTGGAGGACCGACGGCTGGTCCATACATCCGACCGGAAAATCAAGGGGAAAACGCTTTTAAGGGGAGAATCCCAATCTAGGTTAGAATTTAAAAATGGAAATTAAAATTGGGAATAAGAGGAGGGTTAACCCCCCGGTTAATCCGACGCGTCCCGTGCAGCGGAGCGGAGGGGGGAGGGGGGGTTGAAAATTAGGCCCTTTAACGCCTGAGCTGGAGGATACCCCTAGGAGGTGGCGGCTGATGAAGCGTAGACGGTTCAAACTCTACTTGAATCCAATCCTCCATGAAGCCTTCAGGGTTAGGGTATTCCAGCAGTTCCTAAATAGTTAACTTTAATAATTCTTATTGGCGAAGGCTATGAACTCGGATGCGTCCCTGCTAAGAACACCTCTAAGACGTGCCCGATATGTAGCGAATCGAATTGAATAAGCCGAATGGGCACGCCTACAAATGTAAGGGATGCGGCCTCCAAGCGGATAGGCATCTGGTAGCCGCTTGGAATATAGCCGCAAAACTCCCAATGTGCCGTCCTTCACCGTTGGCGGCGAAAGCCATCGATGAAGCCTTAAAGGCCGAGATCGAACGGATAGCAATAAAAAGTTAACTATCCGACAACGGTTACAATACCGAGCAGGCTAAGAGTGCTCCTCGGCATAAAGGAGGGCGCTCCCTCATCGTAGAGCTCTAGGGTGGCGGCATAATACTGTAGCCTAAGGGGCATCGGTCGAAGAGACGTGGGGTTTAATTCAGGTCGGTGAAGTCAAGGTTGAGGAGGTCGAGGATGCAGCGGGAAGGGAAACCCCTGTGAGATTCAGACTCTAACGTCTTCGTACATCACCTGACCGCTGACCCTTTATACGGGAAAAAGCCTGGCGCCTCTTAGAGAAGGCGAAGAATGGCGAGAGGGCTTTAACCTCCACATTGGCTATCATCCAAATCTACAGTTATCTCAAATAGAAAGAGGAACAGGAAGCGATATCGATCTTCCTATCACTCTTAAAGCAACTAACCATGCTGGAGAAAGTTGAGATCCCCATCCCACGTTTCGAGGGGGCAAAACTCCATACAATCAGAATTAAACCTTCCCTGCTCCCTGTGGGATGACATAGTGATCGCGGCCCATATGAGGAGGCTCAAAATAAAGAAAATATATTCAAACGACGAAGACCTCGATAGAATCCCATGGATTAAAAGGGCGTTCTAGAACCACACGAAACCCGCCTAAGAAAAGCCCCTCATAAGCTAAGATAAGATCATTCGAGTCAACGGTGGAATTGGAAAAATAGAAAAGGTGAAGCCCGATCCTAAATGATGAGATTAGATTAATAAATGGAGGTCGAACGAACGTTATGGACAGGTTCCTGTAGAGGGGTTGATTAGGGCTGACCTATAAGGTTGGACACAGACCTGGAATGTTCCATGTAAGGTTGGCACCCGGGAAGCACTCCTACCTCAAGTACTCCATTGAAGGCGGCGATATGAAGATATTGAGCACCTATACCCCGGAGGAGTTCAGGGGGAGAGGCCTTGCAGCCATCCTCATGGAGGAAGCGATAAAATACGCGAAGGAGAATAACTTGAGGATAGTGCCGGTGTGCAGCTACGCAAAATATTACCTTGAAAAGAAAGGTAATCCAATAATAGAGCATGGTCGAGGAGCTCCAAATAGTCAGATAAATAAAAGGTAATTGGGGCCGCTCAAACCTATCTCGGGCCAGGATCTTGAAGAAAAGTTAGTTCAGCGGTATTCGGATCGCGGATCGAGGCCCCAGGACACCCAAACTCCAATAAATAGGAGCTTGCTTAACCGTTGAAAAGCGATACGAATGGATAAATAGAGGGCCTCGCTGGGCATTCAAGCCGTCAAAATAGAAATAGAATAGTGAGACTAGCGGTGTGAACGTTTCCTAACCTAGCCTTTCTCACGGTCGGTCTTCCGCTTCTCGATCTCATCCTCTATTCTCGCGGTTATCTCCATGAAGGCTTCAGCCGACCTCGACCCCGGGTTCCCTAGGATGAATGGAGCGCCTTCATCTGAGGCCTCGCATATCCTGGGGTCCAAGGGTATCCTGCCTAGGAACGGTACATCCATCTCCCTCGATATCTTCTCGCCGCCTCCAACCTTGAATATAGCGGTTTCAGCCCCGCAGTGGGGGCATATGAAGCCGCTCATGTTCTCTATGATCCCCAGTATCGGCGTCTTAAGCTCCCTCGCGAAGGAGACAGCCTTCTTCACGACTATCTGCGAGACCTCTGAGGGTATCGTCACTATTATTACGCCGTCCATCTCGGGTATAAGCTGCAGGATGCTCAGGGGCTCATCCCCCGTCCCGGGCGGCAGGTCGACGAGAAGGTAGTCGAGCCTCCCCCATGCCACGTCCGCTAGGAACTGCCTGATAGCGGACATCTTCATAGGCCCCCTCCATATCACAGGGGTCTCATCCCTAGGAAGTATCAGGTCCATGGACACCACCTTAACGCCTGAAGGCCCTTCCGCAGGGAATATCCCAGGCGGACCCGCCTGAAGCCTCTCCCCCCTTATACCTAGAATTTTAGGGATCGACGGCCCATGAATGTCCGCATCCAAGATACCTACATCCCATCCGCGGAGGGATAAGGCCACCGCCAGATTAGCCGTGATGACGCTCTTGCCCACGCCGCCCTTACCGCTTATAACCGCCAATTTATGCTTAACAAGCCGCATCCTCTCCCTAACCTTCTCCTCCTCCCTCCGCAGCTCGGCTAAACGGTCGACAGCCTTCTCCGGATCCATCACCATCACTTCGAATGATACAATGGGTAAAACCCTAGGGGCACTCACCATTTAATAAACTATCCTCCCGCCACCTCCCCTTAATCAATTAAACAATTAATTGATCGATCGGTATTCCCCGGGTTGACCTATGATGCGCTTATAACGTTCATGGGTTAAGGGTCTCGAGGGGTGGTTTATCGGATGCAGAGTTAAAGTTTTTAAGCGGCAGCCGATGACTTGATTGGTTGCCTCGGGGTGGAGGTGAACCCAGATCGACCCTGCAGTTGAAGTTAACGGTCTTGTTAAGGTCTACGATGGGAGGGTGAGGGCCCTGGACCGCGTCGACTTGATCGTTAAGCCTGGAGAGGCCTTCGCGCTCCTCGGCCCTAACGGCGCCGGGAAGACCACGCTTATGAGGATTCTGACGACCCAGCTTAAGCCTACGGCCGGAGAAGCATACGTCTTCGGGTTAGATGTGGTCCGCGACAGCGGGAGGGTGAGGAGGCTGATAAGCTACGTCCCCCAGGAGATGAGCGTCTGGACCGACATTAGCGGCTACGAGAACCTCCTAATCTACGCGAAAATCTTCGGTTTACCCAGGCACGAAAGGGGTGAGATAATCGATGAAGTATTAGAGAATATGGGTTTATCCCAGGTCAGGGATCACCTGGTCGGAACCTATTCAGGTGGTATGATAAGGAGGCTTGAAATAGCCTGCGCCATGCTCATTAAGCCGAAGATCATGTTCTTGGATGAGCCAACCATCGGGTTGGATCCCGCGGCGCGGAAGGCCGTCTGGGAGAGGCTGAGAGTCTTCAAGGAGGAGTACGGTGTAACCATATTCTTTAACACGCACTACATGGATGAAGCAGACTTATACGCGGATGATATAGCCGTGATGAACCGGGGAAGAATAGTGGTGGAGGGCACCAGTGGAGAGTTAAAGAATTCCCTAGGCGGCGAAATCATAGCGTTCAAGCTTGAAGAAAGCATCCTTAAACCTGGATTAATCCGAGAAATCCGGAAGCTAGAATCCGTAAGGGATGTCTTCGTCGAGGATGGAAGATTAAGCGTGTCCGTCAAAGGCGCGGAATCCACGTTACCCCATCTCATGAATATCCTGAGGAATGAAGGGGTATATGTGGAGGAGGTCTCCATGAATAAGCCGACCCTGGACGACGTATTCCTTAAATATGCGGGGACGAGGCTCGAGGAGGAAGGTAGGATCAGCGAGGTTGCGCATACACGTTACATGATCAGGAAGGGATGAAGCATGTGGGAAGCCCTCAAAAATATAATGGTCATGATCGAGCTGGAGCTCAGGAGGCTGCGCCACGACAGGACAGAAATATACTTCAGGGCTATCCAGCCGATCCTATGGATAGTCATATATGGCTCCGTCATGGGCAGCGTGAGGGGAATACCGACCGGCGGAGTCTCATATACGGACTTCATAACGCCGGGCGTCATGATCCAGGCTACAACCTTCGTCAGCATATTCTATGGGTTAATGATGGTCTGGGAGCGCGACTCAGGGATCCTAAAGAAGCTTCTCGTCACGCCAGCCTCTAGATACTCCATGGTGATAGGGAGGTCCATGGCCTCAGGCGTGAGGGCGATATCCCAGGCATTAATCATTCTACCCATAGCCCTCGCCATAGGCGTCCGGTTCAAACCTAACCCCGCCTATTTCATCTCAGCCTTCATAATAATATTCTTCGCCTCCGGCGGATTCGCAGCCACATCCATACTTGCCGCATCCTTCATGAAGACCAGAGAAAGGTTTATGGGCATAGGTCAAGCCATAATCATGCCGCTATTCTTCGCGAGCAACGCCCTATACCCCATCCAATTAATGCCCCCGATCCTACGGGAATTTTCAGCCTACAACCCTTTAAGCTACGTCGTCGACGCGGTGAGGGGACTATTAATCACCGGAGACCTCTCCAACATCATAGTGGACTTAGCCGCAATCACCCTCTTCGACACGGTATTATTCATCTTGGCATCAATAAGCTTCAGACGCATCATAGAGTAAATCTTTCAAATCCACCTAGACTATGAAAATCGCATATAACGCGATCAACCGGCAACCCCGGCTGAAAAAGGGGCGCCGCAAGCCCTAAGCGATGAAAGAAAGAAGGATGGATAGATGAATGAATGAACGGCCAATTCATATGGATTCCACCGCAAACGATTCAGGGAATCGAGCCCTACCAGGCAATGGTAAGCCTCTTCACCGTGGAGGTGTCGAAGGGACGCCCCTCAAATATATGCGCGTCGAAGCGCTAAACGAAGTTAAAAACTGTCCAGAAGTTGCAGCCTACGATAAACGAACGTATATATTAATATCCGCGAAGTTAGATTCTAGGGCAACATAAATAAACTAGGAATATAATATCTCCGGGGGTATCCACATGGTCTATCCTAAGGCCCGATTTTCAAGCCGCCTCCCCAACGGGGACTACCTGACCCTCGCCGTCTGGCCTGGAAAGAAGGATCCGACAGCGGAGGTGTTAACAATCCAGATAAGGCGCCTCGAAGCCGATTCCTGGAGGACCATCGGAAGACTAGCCGTCTACAGGTCCGGCGACGGAAACTACTCGCAGCTCCCCGAACGCCAACCCCTAAGCGAAGCTGAGGATTCACAGGAGGAATTCCTGGGCCTAGGCGAATAGCAGCATCATATATGCCCGTTCCTTATACCTTTTGAGTGAAATGGATTTAATGAGGGATTCAGGTTCACGCCTGCGGAGAGGCGGGTGTGGAGCGAGATCATGAAACGTATAGGGTTAGCCCTCTAGGCGCAGGTTAAGCCTTATGGGCCTAGCCGGCTTCCATGATAGGTATGCCTTCGGTTTCTTCCGGGTGGGGGACGTCAGGTTCCCCCGCCTATTATTAGGTACCTCCCCCTTCGTGGGCGCCAGCCAATTCGGGGAACGATCCATGGAATACTATCTCAGGTTCTACCTTAATCCGGGAAATATTACTAGGCTTTACTTGGAGTCCATCTCTAGAGGGTTGAACGCGATCCATGTCCTAGGCGATCCCGTGATAGCTAAGGCGGTAGTCAACGCCGTCGAATCCTCGGGGGTGAGAAGCTTCATCCTAGCCACGATTAACGCCCGGAACCTGGAGGAGGAGCTCTCCCTATGCGAGGCTATCAGGGCGGACTCCATAATAGTCCACGGCTCCTATACAGATTTCATGAAGGAGGAATTAAGCTCTGTCCTGAAGAAGATCAAGGATAGATTCGGCGACATCCCCGCTGGAATAGCAACCCATCTCCCCGGGAAGATCATACCTGAAATCTTGGACATCAGCGAGGTAAAGGTGATAATGGCCCCAATAAATCTGAAGGGCGAATTCATGGAGCCCAATGTGGATTCAACATTGAGGGCTATATCGGAGTCGAGGAGGAAGGGTGTAAAAGTCATAGCCATGAAGTCCCTAGCGGCGGGCAAATTGAAGCCCAGGGAAGCCCTCAGGTTCTTCTCAGATAAGGTGGACGGAGTGGCCGTAGGCGTAACGTCCACTCGAGAATTGGATGAATTAATCGAGGAGGCGAAGAAGTCTTTAGGCCCCTCCGGCGAAGAGGAAGCAGACCGACTAGCCCCGCTTTAAACATGGCTGCGAAGAGAGAAGCCATACGGTTTAACCCGGTCTCTTAGGACCCGTCCCTTTCTTGAATGCCTCAACTGTGAACCAGGGTAATCCAGTAGGCTCCCCTGAGGGGCGTCTCACCCGTCTATCGGCGATGGTTTTTCACCGCGTGTAGGAGGCTATCAGCCTTATTCCATGCGCCTTAGCCTCCCCGGCATGCAAATTCAACATTGAGGCCTACTCTCTAAGCTTTCAACCTCTATCCCCTCATGCCTTAACAGCCACCCCGGCACGACAACCCTGGCGATATCCTCCAATGAAAAGCCCACTACGTCGCTCAGCCTCCCCACCTGGATCGAAAGCGCCTTCACGGCGGCCGAAAGCTCATCAAACCTCTCCTCTATTAGACTTTGCGGCGATATCGGCTTGTGTCCCTAAGGGAAAAGACCTTCTACGATGCCCCCAATTGTTGAGGCCTACTCGGCGGATTGGATCGAGGAGGTAAGTCCCTGAAGATCAGATTCAATGACACATCCCCTGAAGCCATCTATGTAATTCAAATTCTTCCAGATGCGCCCTTTTATGAGCCTCATGGAAAAACTGTAAACTTGAGGGTAATGTACTATATAGTAGTAAACTTTTAATCTTATACCTAAAGAGAATACTGCATGGCAGCTCAGTATCTATTCGGGATAGATATCGGGACCTTCGGATCCAAGGGAGTATTAATCGACGCCGAGGGGAAGCTCCATGCGGAGCATTTCATCGAGCATGGGGTAAACGTCGTCAGGCCCGGATGGGTTGAACAGGACCCTGAGCGATGCTACTGGCAGGACTTCAAAACTATAACTAGAATACTCCTTGAGGAGTCTAAGATAGATCCAGGGGATATAGCCGGTATAGGAATAAGCAGCCTAGCCCCGGACATGCTCCCCATCGATAGGGATGGAAAACCGGTTAGGCCATGTATAATCTATATGGATCGTAGAGCGGAGAGGGAATGCAAATGGGTACAAGATAACATAGGGTTCGAAAGGGTCTTCGAAGTCTCCGGGAACGCCATTGACTCATACTTTGCAGGTTACGAAGTTCTATGGTATCTAAATAATGAGCCTGAAAACTATGATCGGACTTGGAAGATATTGAACGCCGACAAATATATAATCTACAAGCTAACAGGCGAAGCGGTTATAGATCACACTACGGCCACCATCTTCGCTCCATTATTCGATTATAAAAGGAGAGAGTGGTCTGAGGAGATATGTGGGATAACAGGCGTAGACATAGATAAGCTTCCAAGATCCTTTGAGCCCCATGAGGTTGTAGGAGAAGTGGATTCAAAGGGTGAAAGAGAGACGGGGTTAGCGGAGGGTACGCCAATAGTATCCGGCGCCCCAGACGCTATGATGTCATCCCTAAGCGTAGGCATACTTGATAGAGGGGAATCAGCTTTCACTTATGGCACCACGGGATGCTGGGTCATCGTCCAAGAGGAGCCGCGCTTCGATCCGAGGTTCGTAAACGCGTTGTATTTCTCGGGAAAATACACGAGTGTGGGGGCGATGGTTACTACAGGCGGACTGGTTAGATGGTTCAGGGACCAATTCGGCCATCCCGAGAGGCAGAGGGCGGAGGTGGAGGGGATAAGCGCGTATAGGCTGTTGGACGAGGAAGCCGAAAAGATACCGCCGGGCTGCGACGGATTGGTGACTTTACCCTATTTCATGGGCGAGAGAACCCCCATATGGGATCCCATGGCCAGAGGAATCATATTCGGCTTAAACCTTTATCATACGCGGGCGCACATATACCGCTCGCTACTTGAAGCTGCAGGCTACGCCCTTAAACAGCATATGGAAATAGCTAGGGAAATAGGAATCGAGGTGAAGAGTATGATAGCCGCTAATGGAGGAGCTAAAAGTAAGCTGTGGAGGCAGATAGTCAGCGACATCACGGGTTTCCCCCAGCTATACGTGCCCAAAGCACCGGGGGCCCCGTTCGGCGACGCTTTGCTAGCCGGGATAGGCGTTGGTTTGTTTAAGAGATTCGAGGATGTGAAGAGGTTCGTGAAGGTTGAGGAAGAAGTAATCCCGAATAAAACCTTAACGAAGATATACTCGAAGCTTTTCCAAGTCTATAAGAACTTATACCCTCACACCAGATCTGACGCGCATATGATTCATTCCATAACTGCCGGAGGAATAGAAGCCTCAGGATAATCCTCATCTCACTTTTCCCATTATATCTCATAAAAGGGCTCACAGGCATCGACTCCCCAAGTAGCTTAAGAAACATCTCCTCTCAGGGATTATCCATGGATCGATGCTTCAAAAGGTTCTCTATCTGATCGCATACGATTTTAGGGCCGTTAACGAGTATGCTTTCCCTGGTAGATCCCGCTATGTGTGGGGTTAACACGACGTTCTCAAATTTTAAAATTGGGTTTTCCACGCTTATTGGTTCCTCCTCAAAGACGTCCAAAGCTGCTCCAGCAATCCATTTCTTCTTAAGAGCTTTAACCAGCGCCTCCTCGTCGACTATTCGCCCCCTTGCCGTATTTATGAATAAGGCCGTCCTCTTCATTATCTTAAACTCTCTTTCACCGATTAAATGGTAGGTCTCGGGGGTCAACCTCGTATGCAGGGAAATTACATCGGAGTTCCTCAGCAGGTTACCTAAATCGACAGGCTCAGCCCCAAACCTTGAGAATATCTCTCGGTTGACATAGGGGTCATAGGCGAGTATCGCCATCCCAAATGCCTTAGCCCTTCCTGCAACTTCCCTGCCTACCCGTCCAAAACCGATGATGCCTAAAATTTTCCCTTTAAGATTATAAGGTAACTGCTCTCTGCTGAAACTCCTCCATACACCCTTTTTAAGTAGGCAGTGTGATAAGACGATTCTCCTAGCTAATGCTAAAATTAGCCCCATGGTTAGATCTGCGACCGCATCTGCGTTCCTGCCAGGAGCGTTTATCACGGTGATACCTTTCATATCAGCGGCTTCGACGTCGATATTCTCAAGGCCCCCCCTCACGCTGCCTATTATCTTTAATCTCTTTCCATTCTCGATCATCCGGCTTGAAACCGGGGCGAAATGAACTATTAGAATCTCCTTGTCGGAGATGAGCTTGAGCATCTCCCTGGGAGGTTCCACTCCTTCAGGGCCTTCCCGTTCAACCTCCATTATGACGGAGTAGAATCCATCCATGGATAGATTCCTCATCCAGTCTATACAGGTGAAAGTCACTCCGTATTTTTCCAGCCTCTTCATCTCTTCATAGATGTATTTACTGGGCAATCCGGGATCCCCCACTATCAGGCATTCCATCTCTCCAGCCTCCGTTCTGCCGCGAGAAGTAATCCATAACTCTTAACTTATAGGCGCAGGATTCTTTATTTTATCAGTTTTTCCCAGATGTGTGAGGCATCGCTGATGGAATCCTTGAATTTACTGTAGATGGAGCTGTACTTAACTTTACTCTCGCTTTTAGGTATATGTCTCCATGAAATTGACGTGGCCTTTCTAACCGCTGCCCTATGATCCCTATAGGCTCCTATGGAGATTCCCGCGCACATGGCTGCGCCTCGTGCACCTAATTCTATGCCATCAGGCACGTTTATCGGGTAGCCTGTTACATCGGCAAATATCTGTGTCCAGATCCTGCTTCTCGCACCGCCGCCTGCGATTCTAACCTCCTTTATTTCCGTCACCCTTCTTAGATTTTCAATGCACATATTAGTTGCGAAGGCTACTCCCTCGTATAATGCTCTGAGCAGATGCCTCCTCTCATGCCATCCGGCGAGCCCATAAAAACCGGCTTTAGCCGTTGGCCTATCCAGCGAACCGTAAAGGAAGGGGTGGTAAATTACCCCTCCCGCGCCTATATCGGTCGCCTCAACTTCACCGTCGCAGATGACGTAAGGACTGACGCCAAGCCTCTCGGCCTCAAGCCTCTCATGATCGCAGAACTGGTCGATGAACCATTCCAGATTCGCCGCTGAGGAGGGATCCGCGTTGAGGAGTAGCCAACGGCCGGGGGCACCGTATATTCGAGTCTGGCATAGCCTCATCGGGTCGAGTGCAGGCCTATCTTGAATTACCTCGTTTATCGTCCAAGTACCGATTATCATGATCATCTGACCGTTCTCCAGGCATCCCGAGCCTAGAGCAGTTGCATCTATATCGTGGAGCCCCGAGGCTACCGGTGTGCCCTCCTTTAGTCCGGTCTCCCTCGAAGCCTTTGGGGTTACCTCGCCACACCGTCTCCATCCAGGTATGATCTCAGGTAACTTATCTTTACATTCCTCGATATCTAAGGCCTCAAAGATCTCATCCGCATATCTCCTCGTAGTAACATTAATTAGAGATGCGCTGGGATCGGTTTCATCGGTGCATATAACATCGGTGAGTTTGAACTTTATGAAGTCCTTGCAGAAGAGGATCCATCTAGCCCTATCATAGCTCTCCCTCTCCTCACGCTTCATCCACGCAAGTATACTCGATGGAGAGCATGCGTGGAGTCTTTGCCCGATGACGGGGAAGATCTCCCTTGTGACTCCGTCTTCCTCCCATACCTTGACGAGGGGGGAGGCTCTGCCGTCAAGGGATAGGATGCCGTTTCGAACTGGCCTCCCATTCTCGTCGAGGAGATATAATCCGTCGCCGTGTCCAGTGATGCCTATGCCCAGTACCTCATCAGGAGTAATGCTGCCTTTCTCCAGGGCTTTTATTATCGCTTCCCTAGTGCAACGCCAGAGGCTCTCCATATCCCTTTCAACTCGACCTGGAGCGGGGTGCAGAATCGGAGGCTTCTCCCTAGCGACAGCTATCTCCTTCCCTTCCAGGCTAAGTATGGCGGCCTTAACGGTCGTACAGCCTGCATCTATCCCCATTAAGTAATTATTCGCCCCCATCCCTTTCCAGCCACCAAGAGGCTATGGAGGATAGTTGAAGCCTAAACAAAACTCTTTCTGAGGAGTCGGCTATGACCCTTTAATGCCTTCTCCTTGAAAGGCTATACTGATGTGAGGGACGATTCGTTTAAATAGAATAATTTGAGATTATGGCTGGGTGTCAGTGATGGCGTCTATGGGGAAACGTAATCGGATGCATAGGTTATTCCGCGAGGACGATAAGGTGTTCATAGTGGCCATGGATCACGGTGCATACGGGATAATCGATGGACTAGAGGACATGGGCGGGATCATCCGTATGGTATCGGAGGCGGGTGTGGACGCGGTGATGGCGAATATAGGCATCATAAAAAATTATGCTGCCGATTTAGCGGGTAGGATAGCCCTCGTAGCCACAACGGAGTACGATGAAAACAGTATATTGGAGGCCCTCAAGGCCGACGCCGTTGCAGTTAAAACTACGTATCTAGGCGTTGTTCCGCCCGCCGAAGTGGCGAAGGAGAGGATCAGGCGCGTAGCTCTGAAATGCGACGAATTGGGCATCCCATATATGGCGGAGTGCCTTCCAATGGACCTAGATGGGAATCCCGTCTTTGAATTAGACATAGTTAAGAAGGCGGCGAGGATCCTGGCCGAATTAGGTGCTGACATCGTTAAGACCGTCTATACTGGGAGCTGCGAAACCTTCAAGAAGGTAGTTGAAGCATGCCCGGTTCCTATAGTAATCGCTGGGGGGCCGAAGATAGAGGACGATGAGGGCCTCATAAGGATGGTTAAGGAGAGCATCGACTCGGGAGCAAGAGGGGTTGCTATAGGAAGGAACGTATGGCAGCACAGGGCTGCAAAGAGGGTAGCCATGGCCATCAAAGGAGTTATACATGAAAATATGGGGGTCGAAGAGGCCCTCGAGATCATCGGGTAACCAAGGCGTTATAATCCATCCATGCCTAGAATTAGGGTTTAACGATCGAATCTTAAAATACTTAGAGTATCTAATTATTGTATTTCGGGGTATGGAGTGAGGCTCGAGGGATTGGCTGGCGGGAGTCGTCTAATATGAGCTTTGACCAGGTGAGGCTTTGGAGGAGGTTGATGGACGTAAGGGAGGCCGTATCTAGGAACTTCGAGGACTTAGGCTTAGTGAATACTCGGGGAATGTTCAAGAAGGCCTTAAGGGACCGCTATGCCGTCCCAGGATACAACTTCTACAATTTGGAGCAGGTTCAGGGGATCCTCTATGGGTGTGCAGAGTCTAATTCACCGGTTATACTACAGATATTGAGGGGGAACCTGGACTACGCGAACCTGGCTTGCCTGATGTTGATGGTTAAAGGGGCCATCCGATCGATAAGGGAGAAGGGCTCTAAAATCCCTGTGGCGTTGAACCTCGACCACGGCGACAGCTTGGAAGTATGCAGGAGGTGTATTGACTGGGGCTTCTCCTCGGTTATGATAGACGGCTCCTTCCTACCATACGAGGAGAACGTGAGGTTGACTAGGAGCGTCGTGGAGTACGCCCATGAATACGATGTATCAGTTGAGGGTGAGCTGGGAGGTATAGCTGGAATAGAGGAACGCGTCACCCCCGAGGAGAAGTTTACGAAGCCCAGCGAAGCAGAGGATTTCATAAGCAGGACCGGTGTGGACAGCTTGGCCATATCTATAGGGACGGCACATGGCGCCTACAAGTTCAAGTTGGAGGAGGGTCCCCCCAGGCTAAGGTTTGACATACTCGATGAGATAAGGGACAGGGTGGGCAGATTCCCGCTGGTCCTGCATGGCGCCTCATCAGTGCCCTCGAGATACGTGGAGATGATAAACGCTTATGGTGGAAGCATGGTGGGCACCGCAGGGGTTAGGGAGGATCAGCTTCAGGAGGCCATCAGGAGGGGCATCTGCAAAGTCAACTTCGACACCGATATAAAGCTGATCTTCACGGCGGTAAGCCGGAAATTTTTCGCCGAGCATCCAGGGGAATACGATCCTAAAAAATACTTGGAGATCGCGAGGAACGAGCTAAAGGAATATATAAAAAATAAGAATAAGATCCTGTTTTCAGCCGGTAAAGCTTAGCCAGGGCTTAACCATTCATTGGCCTGGCCTCAGCCTAATCTTCTCTAGGGTCTAATGTTCACCTTAAGTGCTTCACCCCTCTTCACGGTCTCGAAGCCCCTCTCCAACTCGTCGAGGCTGAACGTCCTGGATACCAGGTCCTCCACGTTTATCAGCTTCCTGGAGAGGATCCTCAAAGCCCTCTCGGTATGGGTAGGCGTGTGATCGTAGCTTCCTATTATCCTTATCTCCCCGTAATGGATGATGTTCGGATCCAACTCGATATTGACCGGTGGATAAGAGCCCCCGAAGAGTACCACGGTACCCGCGTTGCTCACGGTTTTAACGCCGCTCTCTATGGCGTTCTTATTTCCCGTGGCGACTATCACCGCGTCCGCCCCATATCCATCGGTTAATTCTCTAACTCTGCTGTTCAGATCCTCCTCCATAGGATTGACGACGAAGTCCGCACCGAACTTCTCGGCCGCCCTCAATCTCTCCTCTACTACTTCGCTTACGACCACGGAGGCTCCTGATATCTTCGAGATCTGCGCATGTATGAGTCCCATCGGTCCTCCACCGATGATTAGGATGGTATCCCCAGGCTTAGGTGAGATTAACTCGTTCGTATGGAGGCATACCGCTATGGGCTCCGTGAACGCCGCCGCTTCGAAGCTAACGTTGGGAGGTATCTTAAAAAGGAAATCTGCCGGAGCCTTAGCATACTCGGCGTATCCCCTCGTAATGTTCCTCTTATTTGCGCATATATTGGACATGCCCCTCCTGCAAAACTTGCATCTTCCACAAGGTATTATTATCTCCGGAACCACCCTGTCGCCTATGGAAAACTCTTCTACGGCCTCCCCCACTTCGGCTACTTCCCCGCACCATTCATGGCCTGAAAGCCCGTAACTCTCCAATCCATACGGGTACATCTCCCTCTTATAGATCCCCTCATAGGAGCGGACATCGCTGGGGCAGATCCCTATCACCTTCACCCTTATGAGCACCTCGTCGTCGGAGATGGCTGGGATATCCACTCGTTCTATCCTAATGTTTCTAGGCCCATAGGCCACAGCAGCCTTCATTTTGCCCTCTTTCAACCTCGCCATTTCGGATCCCGTATTGGATACTACCCTTCCATTTTAAAGTTTTCCATAAATCTTAGGTGTATATTAAATCGACGAGGGTTCCCATGCTAAATAAGATCATTATGCTCCTGTTACCTTCAGGTGGAATCCATGGTTAAGGCGTTTATTCACTTTCGGTGAGGATATAGGATTGTGATAGGAGTGGATCCTTAGAGATCTCCGCCAGCTCCCTTATCTTGCTGTCACGGTCCCTCTCATCCTCTATCTTCATGATCTCATCCATTTTTCTTGTAAAAACCTTGTCCAAATCCAGGATTAGCTTCTCTCCCCTATACTCGTTCTCGGTTATCCTATCGAAATTTCTCTTATATTCAAGCAGTTTCTCAGCTGATTCCAGTATCATATATGCGATGTCGAGTCGGCTCAGGTTAGCGGTTTCATAGCTTATCCACTGGGACCAGTGAGGGGAGCTCATCGCTCCGTAATAATCCTGAAATCTCTTAAACCTTAACTTATATCCGTATCTCACGGGATCATCGAAGGCCAAAGATCCTGGATCTAAAAATATCATCGGCCCAAAATCCTGGAATATGCAGTGCCCCCTACCCGACTTTTTATCTACTGAATATATCTTCTCCCATAGTTTCCACGTATCTCTAATCGTCTCAAAGCTCTCGTGACCCAAAGCGATCATGTAGAATACACCTAAGGGGATATCGTACTCCCTGCAGTATCGGCAAGTCTTCAGGAGTTCATCATTGGAGTAGTCCCTGCCCTGGATCCTCCTCACGGGTTCGAGGCCGGATTCCGGAGATATGGATAACCCGATATGATCGGCAGGCCTATTTCTGCTTAAATATCTTATAAAGGATCTGCTGGCGGGATGAAACAACTCGAATCCTATACTCGTAATGTTAGACCATTTCTCTCCACTCAACGCCTCGAATAGCCGCCTCACATACTTTCCGCCTCCGAGGCGGGGATCCTGGAAAAGGAATACGGAGTTGACCTTCTTTCCGTCAAGTATTATGAGATCCTCAAGTATTTTTTCAGGGGATCTGAAGGCAGGGGTATCCCGGTTCATTAGTCTCCGGTAGCTATAGCTTGAGCCTCCGCATGTAGCACAGCTTAAAGGGCATCCCCTACATATAGGTATATTCCAGAGTTTAGAGCCATAGAATATAGAGGTTATCGTACGGTCAACCGGCTCCACAAGGTCTAACCTTGTAAAATCGAGAGAATCTATGCTGTCAAATACCTTAAGACTCCCTGTCCTCGCCACCTTCCCATTCCCATCTAGAAACGTGAGGTTCGGGGTTCTATGGAATACATCAGGCGCTTCAAAGTTCTCCGCAAGCCTTAGGAGGGGCTCCTCACCCTCACCCCTCACCACACAATCAATAAAGTTGAAACTCGATACTAACTCATCCGCGAAGTAGGTGGCTGTTAAACCCCCTAAAACCACCTTAGAATCGGGATGATGCCCCTTACACATCTCCGCAACTCTCACAGCACCTTGGGAATGGACTGCCCAGTGGAGATCTACCCCGTAGATCTTGGAGTTTAGCCCCCTCAGAAAATTGTCCACATTGAAATCCTTATCGGTGACCATTTTCTCCGCTAAGTTGATTATCTTAACTTTAAATCCATTATCCTGAAGATAGGCGCCCATGCTTATCAGGCCTATAGGGAACATTATGAACGCCGGCGTGTAATTAGGCACAGTCCTGTCTATAGGTCCAGGGAACCTGATATCCCTCCTAAAATCATAGAAGCTTGGAGGATGTATCAGCACCACGTCATATTCAGCCAATTAACGGAATCCCCTATTCAACGTTAATCTACTTCAATTTTGAGGGTAAGGCTTTCGACGCTACTACTTTATACGCTTCCAAATTAAACAAATCTTGGAACTCTAAGATAAACCTTTTTGACATAATATACTTTCTTGAATGATTAGATGCCACTGCCTTAGGGCTTTTTAGCATCTATTTAGGCAAGCTTTGCTAAGGCCTTTGGAACCTCAAACTATATACTGGGAAGCCTAAGGTAGACGCGTATAAGTCTGAAGGCTCGGAGTCCCAGGGATGGAAGGACCTTCTATCCCCTTTCCTTTATTTAATCATCCTTCATTCCGTATTTCTGAAGAATCAAAACCTAAAAGGACTCTCCCTTACACCACTGGAGCCTCGGCATATTTAATTCAATTCACATCCGTAATAATTCCCAAAAAAAGTTCTTAAACTAAGGAGGGAAATAACGCCCATACGTTTAAGGTAAACCTTTTGTTCATTTAAAGCGGATGGGAGTGGAGAATCATTGGGAAGGAATCTGGGGTATATTTTGGGGGTTGACATAGGGACTTCGACTGTAAAAACGAAACTCTATAACTTTGAAGGGGACGTGGCGGGAAATGTGTCCAAGGAGCATAGGCTGATCTATCCGAAGCCGAATTGGATTGAGGTTGATCCAGTCGTGATTTGGCATGCCGTGGCTGGCACTATAAAGCAGGTAGTAAAAATAGCAGAAGTTGACGTTGTGGACATAGAGGGGATATGTATTAGTGGTATGACGCCCAGCTGTCTTCCAGTAGATAAGGATGGAAGACCTCTGAGACCGGCGTTGATCTGGTGCGACTCGAGAGCTGTTGATGAATGTAATTGGATTCGGAGTAATATCGGCATAGAGAAGATCCATCAAGTCTGCGTAAATACTATTTCTCCCTATTTCGGCGGAGCAAAATGGCTTTGGTTCAAGAGGAATGAGCCTCAACTGTTTGCAGAGACAGCGAAGATTCTTCAATGCAACAGTTACATAACATACAAGCTCACCGGAGAGGTAGCTATTGATTTTTCTCAAGCTGGCCTATGTGTCCCAGCCTTCGATCTCCGCAGGAGGGAATGGTCGGATGATATGTGTAGTGATCTGGGGATCGATATAGATCTTCTTCCAGACGTATTCTCCTCCTCGGAAATAATCGGCGAGGTTACATCTCCATTAGCCAAGGATTTGGGATTAAGAAGAGGTATACCTGTCTTCGCTGGCGGAGGAGATTTCGCGTGCTCCGCCTTGGCCTGCGGGATATTCAAGGTAGGGGAAGCAGGGCAGATGCTTGGAACAGCAGGGGACCTCTTAATTCCCATGCAGGGAGGGCCCTTCGACCCCCGGCTTATAAATACCGTTCATGTAACCGATGATCATCTCTCTATCGGGAACGTATTTGTGGGAGGATTGATTCGCTGGTTCCGAGACTTTTTAACGACCTACCAAGAAAACAGGAGAATAGACTACGCTTTCCTTGATGAACAAGCCGCCAAAGTCTCGCCGGGATCGGACGGCCTCATCGTTCTCCCCCATTTTATAGGAAGCATTGCGCCCCTGTGGAATTCATCCACTAAGGGAGTAATCTTCGGGCTTACACCAGCTCATACGGTCGCCCATGTCTACAGGGCGATTCTTGAGGGAGTGGCATACGGGTTTCTGAACATCATAGAGATAGCGGAAGAAGCAGGAGCGCCTATCGAATCGATCGTCGCCGTGGATGGCGGAGCGAAGAGCCGCATATGGAGGCAGATCTTCGCCGACGTTACAAATCGACGATTCGTATATTATCCCTCAGGAGGAGATGCGACGATGGGCGACATGCTGCTTGCAGTCAAAGGCTTGGGAGTTATCAAAAACTATGATACAATCTTAAAAAGGCCGAGGGATGCGCAGCATACGGCACCGAATCCTAAGACGCATGAGGGGTATATGATGTACCACCGGATCTACCGCCGTATCTATGAACATCTTATCAACGACTTCGAAGACCTACATCAGCTCCAAGAGAGGAAGGAGTAAATGGATAATACTCTGCTTTATAGCTTCATTTATTCATGAACTTTCATTATTAATGGAGTGCCTCGGTCATATACCCATAAGCATCAAGGCGCCCCCTTGTAATAGGACAAAAAGCAGGAAACAATCTATTTTTGAGGTGGAATTTTTGTGATAAAGCCGTCTACTCGAATTTTGAGGCCGATGAACCTAACATTGATCGCGTCTTCCATCCTCGTTTTACAGCATTAGCCATGTCTAGGAGGATCCTCCTCTTATCCGCTATGTTGGTCATGAATTTGGAGCCTCCAGTGCCCTCCGCCCCCATCCTGATCGCCTCCTCAGCATCCTTAGGATAAGTGATCCCAGCCCCGGTAAATACGATGATGCGTGGATCCACGGACTTAACAGCTTTCACTGCCTCCGGTATAAAATCTTTTATTGTTGTTGAAACGGCTTTCCCTGTTCCGATGAGTTCGGGAGGCTCGACCACCATGAAGTCTGGCTTGAAGACGGCGATCGCTTTGGCTTCTAAGGGTGTGTTAGCACAAACCATGGAGGCAAGGCCTACCTCTCGCGCCCTCTCAATGGCAACTCTGATGTCGCTTAACGCGAGCTTACGCTCCGCATGATTTATAAGTGCGCCCTCAGCCCCTGCCTCGCTGAGTGCCTCTGCAAGAACATGCCCGGTGTGGGGGCCCGGCCAAACGGGATCCAAGTGAGGGGCAAAGACAGCTACGTTCCTAACTTCTTGGGAAACAGGAGCAATGTCGGTCAATTGAACTACCATTAAAAAAGAAACTCCGGTTTCCTCACTCACTTGGTCAACAATCTTGGCAGTCGCTAAGGCTCTCCTGCCCGTCATCTCCAGATAGGCCTTGCAATTTATAACAAAAATTGGAGGCTGAACCTCTTTTCTCATTAAGATAACACCAACATCTATGTAGATGTTTATAGGTAGACGTGATATATAAGGTTAACAAAAGGTCAATATATAGTGACATGTGTCTTATATGCCCTATGAAATGCATTTCGGAGCCTAATGCCGCTAATTAAGTGAAGCCCCCAACGCTACTATAGTACGTAGATTAAGATCGAACATAAAACTTGAGGGGGCTGTCATTGAGAGCGATCTATAGATGGTTTAAAGGGATAAAAAATGAAAAGAAGAAAGAAGTTTTAGGGGTTTTATCGGTCTTATATCGTTATCTTCTTCTGATACCAGCCGTTA
>Ga0078972_1003368_pt1 | contig 48208 bp, 30 predicted proteins | sample YelNatPaOPGAMG01_FD_67568 | JGI IMG/M metagenome (GOLD analysis project Ga0078972, IMG submission 67568) | Hot spring thermophilic microbial communities from Obsidian Pool, Yellowstone National Park, USA - OP-RAMG-01 (SPADES assembly) (version 2) | ecosystem: Environmental > Aquatic > Thermal... | reverse complement strand
ACGCTACTTTGAGAATGGCGGGACAACTAATCTTATTAAAAACGGAGGTTTTGAGGGTTGGAAGGTGGTTGAAAATTCAACCATTAAGAATTGGCGCGAGGATTTGTACAATCCCGCCAAAACTTCAACCATTATACCCGAACTATCCAAGAGCACCCATGGATTTTACTCGGTGAAGTATACATTTACCGACGATGGAACACCTTATTTTATCTGTGACACCTTTGCAGTTACAGGTGGTGCAACCTATGAGTTTTCTATCGATTACTTGGATAACGACCCAGCATGCAAGATTTCGGCCCGTTTATGGTTTTTCTCTGCACCTAATACCTCATATTTAGAACGCAAAACAAGTGGAACAACAACCGACTCAGGCGACTGGCAAACCATTACCATTTCAGGAACAGCCCCTGCAGGTGCAACCCTGGCCTATGTGGCCATACGCATGGGTACCGATGCTGCATGGGCTGGAAGTGGAACATTCTTAGCCGATAATGCACGCTACTTTGAGAATGGCGGAACAACCAACCTTATTGTAAATGGTAGTTTTGAAGAATGGGAAGCTCCTGCAGAACCCGAATTCTTAACATACAAATTTGAAGGGTTAAATCCGGTTGTTGCAGGTGCCATTGATAAAACTGCAAAAACAGTTACTGCAATAGTTCCTTATGCCACAGATGTAACCAACCTTGTAGCTTCGTTTACCACCAATGGTGCTACAGTTAAGGTTAACGATGTGGCTCAGGAAAGTGGTATAACTCCAAACGACTTTACAAATCCAGTAACCTATAAGCTTGAACTTGGTTCAGTTATGAACAACTGGGTTGTAACAGTAAACAAAGCGGCTCCTGCTACCGGGAAGGATATCCTTTCGTTCAAATTCGAAGGTCTTACCCCACCCGTTACCGGTATTATAAACGCAGCTGAACATAAGGTTACCGCTGAGGTTCCCTTCTCAACCGATTTAACTGCACTTGTACCTACCATTACTGTTTCACAGTACGCCACCGTTTCGCCGGCAAGCGGAGTTGCCCAGAACTTTACCAATCCTGTTACCTATACAGTAACTGCCCAGGATGGAACTACTCAGGATTGGACAGTAACCGTAACTAAGGCTGCTGAGGGTCGCACCACTTTACTTTTTGAGGATTTTGAGAATAAAGTATTAATTCCTTCGGGATGGGTTCTAATTAATGGTGATGGCTATACTCAAGCTACAGGTGAAGAGCGTTGGCAGGATAGCGCTTGGGTAGTATCGACCACTAACCGTCAGGAATTAAAGGGAACACAGGTGGCTATGGCCTCGTCGTACACCAGCAACATGCCGATGGATGGTAAAGCTTACGATTGGATGATATTACCAAAAGTTGACTTAGGGAATAATACCACAATTGCTTGGCAAGCCATGTCGACTACCAGTTCAGGAAACTACCCCGACGATTACATGGTGGTAATTGCTCCGGCAGTGGAAGGAGTTACCCCAACCATTGCATACTTTGAAACGGAAGGCAACATCCTGCTTGAGGTTAAACCCGAAAACTGGTCGCAGTATGTAAGTCGTCCCGGACAAGGCTTAGCAACCCGATCCATTAACCTGCGAAATGCTAAAACAGTTAGCGCCCCCGATGGTTGGTTTAACCGTCCGGTTTGGATTGCATTTGTACTGATTACCGACCTTTATGTAAATCCCGATACCGGAATTCCCAACAGTTCCCCCGGTGGTTCAAACCTTGCGGTTGACAATATCCACATCTACAACGATGTTCTTAGCGGAATAAACGATAATGTTAAGAACCTACTTAATACAATTGTTTACCCCAACCCGGCTACCGAAAAAGCTACAGTTCTTGTTCCAACTCAACTTGGCGGAAAAGTTGACATAACTGTTACCGATGTTCTTGGTCGAATGGTTTATAGCGCATCAATCAGTGCCACAGGTAATCAAACCCGAGTAAATCTTGAAACAAAAGATTGGGGTAATGGCATTTATTTGGTTCGTACTACCTATATGGGTATGACCGGTATTAATAAGTTAGTTGTCAGGTAGTCAAATCTTTTCTCACTATAAAAGGGCTACCAAAATCGGTAGCCCTTTTGTTTTTAAAACTTATTAACCTATTCCAATTAAGGGCAAGGCATAGGTAATATGTATTACTTAAAAATGAGTAATTTTACCGAAAATAGATTAGAATGAACCCAAGGTTAAATGCGAAACTGTTGAAGCGAATGATGCTGGGGATTGCTTCTGAAAAGGAAAAGCAAGAGGTTTTTAATTCGCACGAGTCGAATAGTATGCTTGAGCAGGTTTGGAATAACAATACTTCTGACCTTTCAAATACATCACCATTCGATAAGAAGAAAATATTCCAGGAAATCAATAATCAAATTAATGCTAGTAAAATCCCATCCATTCCATGGTATCATAAGCCTGCCTTAAAAGTGGCTGCATCTATTGCAGTCTTAGTGGCACTATCGTTCGTGACAATTTATTTTGCTTGGGAAAAAGAAAATTTTGCTGAAAAGCAAATGCTATCAGTTTTCAGCGCCAACAATAATGCTCAGGAGGTTATACTACCCGATGGTTCAAAGGTTATTCTCAATAAGCAAACAACCCTTAAGTATCCTAAGGTTTTTAGGAAAAAAATCCGACGTGTTGAGCTTTCGGGCGAAGCCGTATTTGAGGTAACCCACAACCCTAATCATCCTTTTATTGTGGCTGCCAACAATGTGGAAGTTGAGGTTTTGGGTACAGTTTTTAACGTTATGGCTTACCCTACCGATGGAATGGTCACTGCAACCCTAATTTCCGGTAAGGTTAAATTCAAATACATTGACCCAAATACAAAGAAGGAGCAAAGCGTTACCCTTGCACCAAACCATTCGGCCACATACTATTTTAAACAGAATCGCTTTGAAGTGTCAATGGTTGATGTTAATAAAGTAACGGCCTGGGAGCAGGGTAAACTAATTTTCAGCGATGAGCCTATTGAAAGCCTGGTTGCAAAGCTCAACCGATGGTATGGCGCCGATATCATCCTTAGCAATGATTTAAAGGGGAAGTATAGGTTGACCATGACTATTGATGATGAAACTATTGATGAGGCATTGCTCATCATCTCAAAAACAATACCCGTTGGTTATACTCAAACCGGAAAACAAATTGTTATTTACCCCAAACCCTAAAGCCATGGCCACCTTTACCCTAATTACCAATGCTGAAGTTTATACTCCTGAATACATAGGGGAAAAAGACATTTTGGTTTGTAACGACACAATTATAGCCATAGCCGAAAGTATAAATGCCAGAACGCTTTCGGGGCAAGATGTTGATGTAATTGATGCTAGTGGTTTGAAAGTGATTCCTGGGCTTATTGATGCTCACGTTCATATTGCAGGCGCAGGAGGCGAGGGTGGCCCATCGACCCGAACCCCTGAACTACAGCTCAGCCAGCTTATTGCCGGGGGAATTACAACCGTAATTGGTTGCCTTGGCACCGATGGTATAACCCGCTCGCCCGACGCTGTTCTTATGAAAGCTAAATCGCTTAGGATCGAAGGCGTTTCGGCTTGGATGTACACCGGTTCATACCAGGTGCCAACACCTACCATAACGGGGTCTATTGCACGTGATTTGGCTTTGATAGAGGAGGTTATAGGTGCAGGTGAAATAGCCTTATCGGACCATCGCAGTTCCTGGCCTACAACCGCTGAGCTTATCAGGTTGGCTGAGGAGGCCCGCGTTGGCGGAATGCTTGGTGGTAAAGCCGGTATAGTGAACATCCACATGGGCGATGCCAAGAATCCATTCCAACCCATTCACGATGCAGTTTCGCAAAGTGAGCTTAGCTACAGGCAGTTTCATCCAACCCATTGTAACCGTAACGATTACATTTTTGACGATGCCAAGAAATACGGGAAGGAGGGTTATGTTGATATTACTGCAAGTTCCTACCCGTACTTCCCAGAATATGAGGTTAAACCTTCAAGGGCGATAGTGGAGCTTGTAGCAGCAGGTGTTCCTTTGGAGCATATTACCATGACTTCCGACGCAAACGGTTCGCTTCCATTGTTCGATGACAATGGTGAGTTGCTCAGGCTTGAAATGGGTCAGCCCAAATCCATTTTCAACGAAATGGTTGATGCCCACCTAAAGGAAGGCTTCCCCCTCGAAAAAGCGTTAAGCGTGGTAACATCTAATGTAGCCCGTATTTTAAAGTTGAAAAGGAAAGGCCGAATACAAACAGGCGCCGATGCTGATTTGGTTTTTTTAAATAGTGATTTCGAAATAGAACACATAATTGCCAAAGGAAAGTTTATACTGAGACACGGAGTTGCAAGAGCAAAGGGAACATACGAGTAGCCCGGAGGTTACTGTAGAGTTAAGTAGGGAAAAGCAAATTGTCCTTAAGGTAATTGAGGGCAACCATGAGGCTTTTGCCCAACTTTACGATATGTATGCCGAAAGGATTTACTACTTTGCCCTTAGATTCATGATTTCCAAAGAGGATGCCGAGAACATAACCCAAGAGGTTTTTGTAAAGGTTTGGGAAACCCGCGACCGGCTTGATGTCAATCTTTCGTTAAGCTCATACTTGTTTACCATTGCCAAGAACACCATTTTCAATTTACACCGTAAACGAGTTAATGAGTTGGCTTACCTTGAGCACCTAGGTAACTACCTTGAGTCTAACCAGGTACGTTTGGAAAACGAGATTATTTTTCGTGATATTCAAGATCATCTGGAAAAATTAATTAATGAATTACCGCCTCAGCGAAAAAAAGTATTTGAGTTAAGCCGCAAGCAGGGATTGAGCCATAAGGAAATATCAGAACAGTTGAATATTTCTGAAAAGACAATTGAAACCCACATTAGACTTGCCCTGAAAACACTTAGAGATGGTTTAGATCGATAATTGTATTCCCCCCTATAAAAAGCCTATCATTTGCATTAAGGGCAATTCCCTTTCTATCCGTATTACATATAAAATCAATTTCATGCTAAAGGTTGGATTCATATTTCTTTTGCTATTTTTATTTTCTTGCAGCCAGGGTAATAGAACCAGCAGCAATACTCCAACCTTTTTTTATGTTGGATCAAACAAAATTGAGGACAATATAGATATTTTGGAACAACCTGTAAAGATAGATGAACAATTAATTCTATACAGCAATTCACAGCAAGCCCACTCCAATAGTCTATACATGGCCCTTGCTTCCAAAAACTTTCATGCTAATCAGTACAGCATAAGCAAGTTAACTGATTATAATTTTTCTGGAACACTACTAATTTTTTTGCTGACCGATCCTAATGATGCTGACATTGATATTTTCAACCTTTTTCTTGAAAATAATTTGAGTAGAGTATCGATATTAATTGCCGATAGCAGTGCATCAAGGTTATTTTTCAGAAAAATTGCAAATCCTTTTATCATTTCCGATTCATTAGTATCGAAGGTAGGGGTAAACGAGGTTAAAATAACAAACGGATTGAATTTGATAGGTTTACCTATAGTACTAGTAAAAGCAGCCACTGCAACAAGATTTTCCGAAATGCTTTCGGCATCGCTTCAAAACCCTTCCGACTATGTGATTAGTTTGGATGATTCTACATTGCTTTCAATTTGTAATAATGTTATTAAAGTTTACGGCAAAGGTCAAATGTTTATGGTTAAGCATCCTGAAGCCAGTACAAAAGTTGACAACGGGCTTTTTGGAGGCGAAAACCTTCAGATAAGCGTTTATTTGCCCGGTGATAGTGTAATAATTAAATAAATCAGCTATGAAAACATTAACTAAGGCGATACTTTTTTGTAGTGTTTTTTTCCCTATAAATCTTTTAGGTCAAGGTTACCTTATGCTTGCCGGCGGTGGAGGTGAGAGTGCAGGTGGTTGGAGCGATTTACCCTATGCATGGGTGGTAAACCATTCGGCTAATAAAAAGGTTGCTGTAATTAGCGTGAACGATGAAACCGATTGGGTTCCCGATTATTTTAAATCGTTTGGGGCTAAGTGGGCAAAAAATTTTAAGATTGATAGTAAGTCGCTAGCTAATTCCCAATGGCTTTACGATAGCTTAATAACCTACAATGCGATCTTTTTGAAAGGGGGCGACCAAAGTAAGTATTACGAATACTACAAGGGAACCAAAACCCAACAGGCCATACAGTATGTTTATAACAATGGTGGTGTGCTTGCGGGCACATCGGCTGGTGCAATGATATTATCGCCCATAGTATTTACGGCACAGGTTGCTTCGGTTGATCCATCCACAGCATTAATGAGTGCGTACTCACCGCAAATTACCCTTGCCAACGATTTTGTGAATACCCTTCAAGGCAATTTCATTTTTGATACGCATGTCGCGGAGCGAGGCCGACTGGGCAGGCTACCCGCTTTTATGGCTACATGGTTTAAACAAACAGGGCAAATAGCCATAGGGGTTGGCATTGATGATCATACTGCCATTTGCATTTCACCCAACGGCTCAGCCATTATTTACGGGACTGGGGCAGTTGGAATATACAGGGTAACAAACACTACGAACCCTTTCGACACTCAGGTTTCAATGTTAAAATCGAACTACATTGAACTAACCCAATTGCTTCATGGAGCCACAATCAACCTGAATACTTTTGAGGTGTCAGGCTACAGCAACACAATCAATCCGCTGGTAAACGAAATTAATTCTCGAATTACTGTGTTCTTTAGTGGGACCGATTATCCTAGCGATGACGCTTGCGCATACTTTGTGAACCAAGCAGGCGGTAGTGCCGATCCAATTCTTATAGTAACCGGAACCGATCAGACGAGAGCAAACTCACTTAAATCAACATTTACGGCAAAAGGAGCAGCTAAAGTCGATATCATTCAGGGCCTTACTGCTAACTCATCAAATACGGAGCATCAGGCATTGATAAATGCCGCCAAAAAATTTGTTTTTGTGTCGAACGATCGTGTTGAACTTTTTAGCTACCTGAATGCAATGGGTAATGGGCAGTTGCTTAAAACCAGGCTAAAAGCACCCGAAATGGTTTCATTCTTTGTGGGCGATAATGCCCGTTTTGCAGGGGCATCAGTAGTAAACAACTACACCACATCGGGAGCATCGTATAATGGTCAGCTTCAGTTCAGCAGTGGTATAGGGTTACTAGAAAATTTATGCATTATTCCTAATGCATTTATCAATAGCCAATACTATGAGAATTGCGTTACCGGGGTATCGTATTTAATGCTGCGCGATAAGTTAAAGAATGGTCTACTAATAACGGGCTCAACATTTGCCTGCTACACTTACGATTCCCAAAAAAAATCATACTTTAAAAATCTTTTAGGGAGTTATCCATTGGTTTTCCTAAGTAATAGCGGAACCAAAGGGGCATTTGCCAATCAAGGTCCATATAGCCAATCGAGAAATATTGCGGGATTTGAAAAAATTATGTTGCGTTTTGTGGGAAACGCCGATACCGTTTTGGTTGGAACCAATGTGCCTACAAATACTGCCGAAATCCTTAACCCTGGTTGTTCAATAAATATTTATCCTAATCCTGCAATTGATTTTGTAAATATTGAGGTTTCCGAACCTGGCCATATAGAAATTTTTGATATTACCGGAAAAAAATTGGTTGAAGCCCATGCGGCAGAAAAATCAACAATATCAATTTCAAATTTACCTGAGGGAATTTATTTGCTTAGGTTTACTAGCGGACAGGATAAAAATATTGCAACCCGCAAACTTATTAGAGGCTCTAAAAACTAAATCATTTTATTCATGGCTAAGAAATTTAATTTTCCGCATACCATAGTCATTATCATTTTTATTATGATTGGCCTTATTCTACTAACCTGGATTGTTCCAGCAGGGGAATTTGAAAAGCAACTTGTTAACGGACGTAAGGTAATTGTTCCAGGAACGTACCACCAGGTAAGTCCATCGCCGCAAGGAATAGGATCAATGTTGACTGCGCCAATTAAGGGTTTTATTGAAGCTGCCCAAATTATCGGCTTTTGCTTGATTGTGGGTGGTGCTTTTGGAATGCTAGCCCGAACTAAAGCTATCCCCGCTGCGTTGAACCGACTTTTGGAAAAAGGAAAGCAAAACTCAAGGTTGAATAAACTAATAATTCCCATTGTAATGGTTTTCTTTTCGCTTGCAGGAGCTACTTTTGGGATGAGCGAATCAACTTTAGTTTTTGTAATGATAACCATACCCTTGGCCATAGCCCTTGGTTACGATTCTATTGTTGGTGTATCAATGTCATTTATGGCTGCAGGGGTTGGGTTTGCAGCAGCAATCACCAATCCGTTTAACATTGGCGTTGCTCAGGGTATTGCTGAGTTGCCCTTGTTTAGCGGGTGGGAGTTTAGGATTATAATTTGGACTGTTTTAACTTCAATTGCTATAATCTTTGTTATGCGCTATGCAAACACGATTAAAAAAGATAAGCAGTTAAGTCCGGTAATGGAAATAGATAAAGGTCGAAATACCGAAATTTCAGAAGAGTCCTCGATTAGTGGGTTCGATTCAAGGCAAAAGATCATTATTGGATTGCTATTCATATCGCTAATCCTTTTGGTTTATGGGGCAAATCAATGGAAATGGTTTATTAATGAGATATCGGCGTTATTCATTTCGTTGGGTGTTCTTTCGGCTATAGTTTACAGGTTAAAAACCCGCGATGCGGTTGATGCTTTCATTACTGGTGCTAAGGACATGGTTACTGCAGGCCTCATCATTGGTATGTCCAGAGGATTGCTTGTAATTGCATCACAGGGGAAAATAATCGACACTATACTTTATAGCGTTTCAGGGTTAGGTAAAGGTTTACCACCCGAACTTTCGGTGCAGGTTATTTTTGTTTTTCAATCCCTTTTTACTTTTCTGGTGCCTTCAGGATCGGGTCAGGCTGCCCTCACCGTTCCAATAATTGCACCCTTAAGCGATTTGCTTGAGGTTGGGCGTCAAACTGCCATTACTGCTTTTCACCTTGGCGATGGACTATTCAGCATGCTTGTTCCAACCAGCGGAGTTACCATGGGAGTCCTTTCAATTGCCCAAATCCCTTACACTATCTGGGTTAAATGGTTCATTAAACTGTTGCTCATCCTTTTTGCTATTTCGATGGTTCTTTTGGTTTTAACTTTAAATTATTTTGGGAATTAGGTTGGTTTTGGTTCGACTTTTAAAACCGTCTCTTCTGGTGACGGTTTTTTTTGTTTAGTATTGTTTAGGTTCTTTTTTTTTGATACATTTCATGGAATTTTTTCGGTAAACTAATCCTGGAGCATGAGGCCAATTCTATCGACTTTAGCAATTTTGTTATTTTTTTACACACTTTGCGCTCAGGATGTAGCGATATATAGTTTTTCATTTAAAGACCAAAAGTTGGGCGACATTTTAAAGGATATTTCCGCTCAAACTGGTTATAAGTTTGCTTATTCCTCCTCAGAATTAAACACCGATACTTTAATTTCCTTTTCGGCTCGGAAACAAACAGCTGCTAATATTTTTATCAACCTTGGCAAAACCATTGAGTGCAGGGTTGAAATAATTAATAAAACCGTTGTTCTCAAACCCTTAAGGTTATTGCCCCCATTTACAATGAGAGGAGTTATTGGTGATTTTTCCACTGGTGATATTATAGCTGGAGCCAATGTGGTAACCGACGAGAAGCAAGGTACCTACACCGATTCGTTAGGTGAATTTTCAATTGCAGTAAAGTATGGACAAACCGTTAACATTTCATGCATTGGCTATAACCCAATGAGCTTTAAGGTAACCACCGACACCCTTGTAAGACTATGGCTAAAGCCCAGGCTAAACCCCATTGGCGAAATAGTGATCGTTGCCTTTGGAAGCGAACAACGGAACCTGTTAACCGGCTCGGTATCGGTTATTAACCCCCAGCAGTTTGCCCAGCTAAACGATGCATCGGTTATGGGAGCTTTTCAATCAAACCTTACCGGAGTTTTAATTCAAAACAACGCCGGCACACCTGGGTCTTCGGTAAAGATGAATATTCGTGGAATCACTTCTATTTCGGCAGGGAACTCGCCACTTTTTGTGATTGATGGTGTTCCAGTAATTACAGGAAATTTTTCGCAGCTCGATTTCAGTGGACAAACCATCGATGCCATCTCTGATATTCCGGTTACCGATATCGAATCGATTACAGTTTTGAAGGATGCATCGTCCAGTGCGCTATATGGTACCCGCGCATCAAACGGGGTGGTTTTAATAGCTACCAAGCGAGGTCAGGCCAGCGCAAACAGTATTATGGTTGATACCTATATTGGGCTTCAGCAAGCCAACCGGAAGCTTAACATGCTCAATGCTAACCAGTGGATGAACATGGTAAACGAAGAAGCCATTCAAAATGGCAATCCACCTGTTTATTCCGAGGAGTTTATTAGAACCAATACGATTGATACCCGTTGGCTCGATGAGGTTTTTCGTATTGCACCCACTTACAGCCTTCAACTTTCGTTTCGGGGTGGCGATAATAAATCGTCGTATTACGTGAGTGGTAACTATTACAATCAGGATGGTATTGTTTTGGGCAGCGATTTTAGCCGGTACGGTTTTAGGGTAAACTACGATTACAGTATTAATCCAAAGGTAAAGTTACAGGTAGGCAATGGCTTTAGCTTTTCAACAAACAATAGGGTTGAGGGTGATCAATCGCTAAATGGGCCATTGCCTAATGCCATATCCATGCCACCCATTTACCCCGTTTATAACCCCGATGGCACGTTTAATAACGATGGACCTTATGCTAACCCGATCTCAATAGCAAAAGAGGAAAAAAACCTTGCCAAAACGCATCGAAACATCTCAAATCTTTCTTTAACCTACAAACCGGTAGGCAATTTCCAGCTTAACGCACAGGCAGGTATCGACTACTATAACCTCAACGAGCAAACCTTTGCCCCTAAGCAAACACGACAGGGTGCAAAGTACGATGGGTTGGGTATTGAGGCAACTAGTAATGTTATTACGTTCTACTATTCAACATATGCCAATTTTACAAGGAAATGGGAGAGAAGTAGTATTGAAGTTTTGGGCGGTGTAAGTTCCGAAAGCTATATGGAACATGGCAATTACTTGCGATCGCAAAGTTTCCCGGGCAATAGCATTGAGTTTTTACAGGGAGGAGCCGTTCCGGTTCAAGCCAGCTCGCGTGAGGTTGATGCGTTAAACCTTTCAGTGTTTTCTCGCATTAAGTTTCTGTACCTCAATAGGTACATGTTTACTCTTAACTTCCGTCGCGATGGATCTTCGAAATTTGGTGAGAGTAACCGTTTTGGCAACTTCCCAGCAGTAGCATTCCTTTGGAATGCTTTTGATGAGTCCTTTTATCCTAAACATCCACTATTCCCAAAAGTTAAGTTAACTCTAAGTTATGGCCTTACCGGTAACGACCAGATAAGCGATTTTCGTGCACTCGATTTGTTTGCACCAGGATCAAACTATGGAGGAACAGCTGGGCTGCGACCGGCACAAATTGCTAATCCTGATTTGAAATGGGAGTCAACCCATCAGTTTAACTCAGGTATTCGAATCGACTGGCTGGATAGGGTTCGGCTTTCGGCCGATTACTATGTAAAGAATACAAACGATTTGCTTTACCGTTTACCTTACCCAACTTCCACGGGTTTCAGCTATATGATTTCCAATATTGGTAAAATGCGTAACGGCGGATTTGAATTCGATATTAATGCCGATTTACTCAATAAGACATTCTTTTGGAATGTTGGTCTTACCCTATCAGTGAATAATAACGAAGTGATTAGTCTTTACCAAAACCTACCCATCAGGAATATAGGGCGGGCTTCAAGTAGCATTGAGGTAGGACAGCCCCTTTCTTTTTTTTATGGCTATAAGGCTCTTGGTGTAAATCCTGCCAATGGAATGATGATATATAAGGATTTGAATGGCGATGGCGCAATTAACGATTTTGATAAAACCAGAATTGGCTCTCCTTTTCCCGACCTATTTGGTGCTATTACCAGTCAAATGGCTTACCGTTCATTTAGCATCAATTTTAATATTTACTATTCCTTTGGCAACGAGATTTTTAATGCAACCCGCATGTACACCGAAACACTATCGAAATCCAACCAGACCACCGCAGTATTGAGACGATGGAAACAACCCGGTGATATTACTGATGTTCCAAAGGCATCAACCTATAATAAGTTGATTTCGTCGAGGTTTGTTGAAGATGGCTCATTTATTAGGCTCAAGAGTGTTAAGCTAACCTATGCTGTGAGCAAAAAAGTGCTTAGGAAAACCGCATTTACCGATTTACGGTTTTACCTTGCCGGAAAGAACCTGTTTACATGGACCCACTATAGCGGCATGGATCCTGAAGTGAACTATAATGGCGAAAATTCAATTGTGTTGGGAACCGATTTCTTTACCTGTCCCCAACCTAAAACTCTAATTTTTGGAGTATGCGCAAAATTTTAATTGCTATATTATCGCTTAGTATAGTTTCCTGCGACGATTGGCTCGATATTAAACCCAAGAACTACGTTGCCACCGATGAGGTATTTGCAACACGCGAAAATCTTTACGCCGCCTTAACCGGTTGTTACGATGCCCTCCAGCTTCAGCATTACTATGGTCGTAGTTTCATCATTGCTGGCGATTTACTTTCCGATAATAGCGTGGCAAAAGGAACAAAAATGGAATTAATTGCCCTCGATGATAACGCTTTAACCCCCGATAATATTATTGTTGAAGGCATTTGGGAGGATATTTATACCGCAGTAAACAGGGCAAATTACATACTTGCAGGCATTCAAAAGGTAAACTTTTTAGCCGAAAGCCAAAAAAACGATATAGTTGGGCAACTCTTGTTTCTAAGGGCGCTTCATTACTTTAACCTTGTTCGGCTTTACGGTGCAGTACCTTTGAAACTTTTTCCTACCATCAAAAACGATCCTTCAAATTTTTTACCACGCACCCCGGTTTTAAAGGTTTATGAGCAAATCATAGCAGATCTCGATTCAGCAGAGGTTACAATACAAAACACTAATCCCCAGTGGGCAACCATTCGTTCGGTTAAAGCACTTAAAGCTTTAGTTTATTTAACCCTAAACGATTATAATAATGCCATACTATTTGCAAATGCTTGTTTAACTGAAAACTCGACCCTTGAATCGGATTACAGTAAACTTTTTGGTTCTTATACCGAACCTAGTTCCGAGATTATCTTCTACATTCCTTTTATACCAAGCGATAATAGCCGTTTAGCCGAATACCATTTCCCGAATCAGCTTGGAGGTAGGTATGAGAATGCCCCATCATCTATTTTAATGAATTTGATAAGTACTGGTGACAAGCGAAAAAAGTGGATTGCCGAAACGCTATCAACAAGTTCGGGTTCCATTTACTACACCAAAAAATATCCTAATTTATCGACTGGGGCTAATAATGTTGCAGTTTTTCGAAATGCTGAACTATTCTTTATTCGTGCCGAAGCGCTTTACTTTAGCGATTCCATTTCTAACTTCAGCACCATACTTAACGATATTAACGCCATTCGACAGCGTGCAGGACTCAACCCACTAGATTCTGCAAGCGCTTCGGGTAAACTATGGACATTTTTGGAGAACGAAAAACAGTTGGAATTTGCCTTTGAGGGGAAACGTTGGTTTGATTTGATTCGAACCAATAGGGCATTAGTAAAAATACCAACGGTTACATCAGTTAACCAAACGCTTTTCCCCATACCACAATCGGAAATTCTCTATAACCCCAATATTAAACCAACCGATCAAAATCCTGGGTATTAAAAGAGAATGGCTCACGAGTGAGCCATTCATACTGAAACATAACGCCAATGAAAAAAATCTACTGATCCCACCAAAATCTGTCTTGTAGGGTAGGAAGTGGTGTAGGGAAATTCTTATTATAGAGTCGTTCGGTTTGCGGATATGCAAGCCTACGAGGTATAGCACCACCGGGATTTTGAGGATTATCGCCATTTGGATTTGGAGTAAGAACGGGATAGCCAGTTCTGCGGTAGTCGGTCCAGGTTTCAATGGAGGCAAACATGGCAATATACTTTTGCCTGATAATGGTTTTCAGTTTATTCTCAAAATCACCTGAAAGGCTGGTATTGGCGGTAATATAGTTATCAATTGTCGATTGGGGTACTGCAGCACCGCAAATCTTGGTCATATTAGCCCTAACAGCATCTTGCAGGGCTGTTTGAACAAGTGGATCGTTTGCATCAATGCGAAGTCGTGCCTCCGCTTCAATGAATTTAAGCTCGTGGTATGTAACCATAAATACCGGTGAGTTTGGCGAAGTAAAGTAACTGTTCTCAAGGGTAGCTACCCCAAACTTCTTCTTATAGTAAAAATCCTTGCGCGGGTCGTTTAAAGCACTTAAAAGCGATGTTAATGTAATGTTTGGTACTATGTACCCTAAACGGGTAAACGAGTAAAAAGGGTTATACTCCGAGGCCGAGTATCCATATGGGAATTGCATGTCGTCGTTGGTCGATGCCATGGCATTCTGGCAAGCCTCAAGCGCTTTCTGGGCAGGGTTAAAAGCAAGATCAGCTGTTCGTTTGGTTAGGTGCAGGTAGTACCTTGCCTTAAGCGCATAAGCAACCTTTTTCCATTTGGCAATATCACCTCCAAAAATTATATCATCCGCTTTTGGTTTTTTCCCATTATATGATTTGTTGAAATTAACTATTGCCGAATCGAGGAGGGTTTGTATGGCTTCGTATATACTCTTTTGAGAATCAAACTTAGGCGATTTTATGCCTGAATTAAACGCCTCCGAATAGGGCACATCGCCCCAAAGCGATGTAACGTTTCCAAGACAGAGCGCCATAAGGGTATTGCCTATCCCAGTGTAATAATGATTACCGTTGGCTTTTGACACTTGAATCATCTTGTTTATATTGATCATGGGGCCATCGTAGTAATCGTTCCAGTCCCATTCAACATAAAGGGCTTCGTTTACAACATACTGCTGAACCTGTCGGGGATGGTTATCGATACCCTCGTAGTACTGGACAAAAATTCCTGCCATAACCTGCCCGGAACCAGCCATTAGCCGGGCTATACTTTCCTCGGTAAATGGAAGAATAACGTTTTCAGGAACTTCTGTTGGATTGTTTGGATTGGTATTCACATCCGTTATTTCGCAGGATGTCATAAGCAATGCCACTATAACAGCTATTGCTTGTATTGTTCTTGTTACCTTTTTCATCGTTTTTCGGTTTTAAAAGTTAACCTGAATGTTAAACTCTATTCCCTTGGTGTTAGGCATATTAAAATAATCGCGACCAAGGCTATTGGATGTACCCGAAAGGTTTGTTTCGGGGTCAATACCGGAGTATTTGGTAAACAGCAATAGGTTGCGTCCACTTGCCCCAACCGTAAAACCTTTAATGGGTGTATTGTTTAACCATTTGGCTGGTAAGCTATAGCTAATAGCAATCTCGCGTAATCTTATATAGGAACCATCTTCAACGCCAGCTTCGGAAAGTCCTGCCATTGTTCCAAGACGACTGTAGTAATCAAAATTGCGTTTTACTGCTACCGTGTTGGGTTGGCCGGTATTAACATTAACACCAGGGAAAACATAGGGTTCGTCCCTATTTTCGGTTTCCTTATGTGTACCAAGGTACCGCATAACATTCTTAGTGCCATTGTAAACATCGCCACCCTTCTTAATGTCAATTAATGCAGTGAAAGTTATACCCTTATAGGTGAACGTGTTTCGGAAGCCCAGGGTAAAATCAGGATTAGGATCACCCACAATACCAGGAACGGGGTCAACCAGTGGGTAACCATCGTTACTAACCAAAATTTGACCCTTATCGTTTCGGAGGTAGCGGGTTCCATAGAGAACACCATAGGGTTGACCCTCAATGGCAACCGAGCGGGTGCTGCTTAAACCGGTATTTTGAAATTCAAGCAAGGGTATTCCTTCAGGTAAATCTTCAACAATATTGCGGTTTCGGGTGAAGTTAATTTGCATGTCCCAGGTTAACTTATCAAGTTTAAGGGGAGTTGCGTAAAACTGTGCCTCAATGCCCCTATTGGTAATGACCCCTGCATTAAGAATCATTCGGTCATATCCCGTTGAGTATGGAACCGGTACTTCTACTATTTGCCCGTCGGTTGTGGAGCTGTAGTAGGCCATATCTAACCCCAGGCGATTATCCAAAAATTTTAGGTCAACACCAACCTCCCACGAACGGGTTTCTTCGGGCTTCAAATTATTATTCCCGATGGTGCGTTGAGTTGCAAAAGCAGTTTGACCGTTAATGCCACCAGTTATGGCAGAGTAGTAATTCTGTAATGAGTAGATCGGGGCGTCGTTACCCACCTGTGCCCACGATGCTCGTACCTTACCAAAACTAAATACCTTACCCTTTAGGGTAAAAGCCTCTGAGAAAATGAAGCTTGCATTAACTGCCGGATAAAAGAATGAGTTTTTGCCCTTTGCCAAAGTCGATGACCAGTCGTTTCGGCCTGTGGTATTCAGGTACAGGTAATTCTTGTAAGATAGCCGAATGTCGTAAAACACGCCAACAATACGGTAGCGGGTTATGTAATCGCTACCCGTAACAACTGCTGTGTTCGATAAATCGTAGAAATTAGGAAGAATTAGCGAATCGCCTTGCTGTGAATTAAGATAGGTGTACTTGTTGTAGTAATTATGTCCTAACAAAACGTTTAGCTTAAGATCGTTTGTTATATCCTTTTCGGCAGTGAGAATAAGATCAGAGTTAAAGCTGTTAAAATTATAAATACTGGCGGTCACATAGCCGTTAGTTACGTCGTTCGAATTGTTATCAAAAAACGAATTTCGCTGCTCCGAGTAAAAGTCGATACCTGCCCTGTACATGGCGCTAAGCCATGGTAAAATCTGGTAGTCAATCTGGCTGTTGCCAATAATACGGTTAACCTCATCGCTGGAGCGGTTCTTATTTACTGACCAGTAAGGGTTGTCGTACTTTGAGTAATAATTTCGCTGGGTTCCATCGGGGAACATATATGCGCTGGGATCGTTTACTGGGTCCTTTGACCCGTTGGTTAGGTCAAATGTGGGCGTGCATCGCATCAAACCAACCATAACAGCCGAAAGGTTACTACCCTTTTGAGCGTAATTTCCTTGGGAATTTGAGTAGTTGGCGGCACCTGATATTTTCAGCCTATCCGATAGTTTTGTATCACCCGAAATTTTAAAATTTAATCGTTTAAAGCTGGTCAGTGGCACTATCCCTTTTTGGTTTAAGTAGCCCATTGAGAATAGATAGCTACCTGCATCGGTTCCTCCGCTTATGCTAAGATAGCTGTTACTGTTGATTGCGGTCTCAAAAAAATCTTCGATATTTTTATAGGGAATAACCTTTTTGTCGGTTGCAGCAGGGTTGCTCATTCCTACTATACGTCCATTCTTATCGTATGGGTAATTTGTATCGCCATCGTAACGCAGAGTGTCAATTAGTGGCCCCCAACTGAAATTTGTGGTGCTGGAATAGTTTCCGTTGGTTCCCTGTGCATACTTATATTGCTTTTCCGGAAGTTTATTAACCCTATCGAAGCCCAGGGATGATTTAAAGGTGATATTTCGGCGGATACCCTTCCCCTTACCCGATTTAGTGGTAATAATGATAGCGCCATTGGCTGCTCTGATTCCGTATAGAGCCGAAGCGGCAGCTCCTTTAAGCACCGAAACCGACTCAATATCGTCGGAGTTAAGGTCGATGGCGCGGTTGGAGTAATCGTAAACAGCGCTACCAGCGTAATCGTTATCAATTGGAACCCCGTCAACCACAAACAGGGGAGCATTGCCATCGGCGCGTAGCGACGAACGGCCGCGAATAACTATATCGGCCGATGCCCCTGGTGTCCCCGACGAGCTGGTTACGCTAATACCGGCAATTTTTGAGCTAAGCGCGTTAACAATGTTCGATTGGGTTGTTGTGCTTAGCTCATCGCCCTTTACATCTTGGGCGGCATAGCCCAGAGCCTTTTTCTCGGCCTTAATCCCTATTGCCGTTACAATCACATCCTGCAGAACCGTGGATTCCCTATTCAGAGCAATGCGAATTGAGGTTTGGTTGCCTACCTCAACCCGCTTTTTGTCGTAACCCACAAAGCTTACAATCAGGAAATTTTCGTTTTCCTTTAGCTCAATGCTAAACTTCCCCTCAAAATCGGTCGATGTGCCCCGGGTTGTTCCATCAACTACAACGGTTGCCCCAGGCAATGGTTCACCATTCTCAGCATCAACAACAATACCTGTTAGGGTACGCTGTGCATAAAGACCTGCCGATATGGTTAACATCAACATTAAAGAACAAATATATCGTATCATAGGCTTTAGTTGGTTTGTTTCATGATATACACTTTAAAAGGCATTATCACTTAAAAACAAACCAAATTTTAGCCAAACGAATGTGGGTGTTTTATTAATGAAATTGATCAATGGCAATAAAAAATTCGGGTTAAATCAATCCCGAATACTTTCACTTTCTCGTAATTAGCAATTTTAGCGTCTTGCGTTTAACAAATTTCCCATTAGCTGCTGTGAGCTAATTCATAATGAATCTATCTATTTCCTGCAGCATTTGATGTGTGCGTATGGGCTTTTCCAGAATGGTGTCAAAGCCACACTCGGAAATTTTAGTGTTCGAAATGGTTTCGGGATAAGCGGTTTGCCCAACAACCGGCAACGATTGATTTATGGATTTTATGATGCGTGTGGCCTCAAACCCATCCATTTCGGGCATAACTAAATCCATCAGGATAAGGTTGATTTTTTCGCCTCTGCGAACATAATCAAGGGCTTCCAGCCCATTCCTTGCCCAAATTAGATTGGCCTTGGTTTTGTGCAATGCTGCCTTGAAGAACACAAAGTTAGCATCGATGTCGTCGGCTATCAGTATGGTTTTGCCGTCCCAGTTAAACTCCTTTAGCCCATTGCCCACATTGGCATTTTCAAACTTCAGGCTAACCGGAATAAAGGGGATAGTAAAAAATACGCTTGTGCCTGAACCCGGTGTGCTGTTAATCCAAATCTTACCGCCAAGCTTTTCAACCACATGCTTCGATATGGCTAATCCGAGTCCCAGACCTCCATACCTTCGGGTGCTGGAACTATCGGCCTGGCGGAATGGGTTGAATATTAGGTTCATCTTATCGGGTTCAATGCCAATGCCGCTATCAACAACGTAAAACATTAGGGTACTTTCGTCCTTCAACCTATAACCAAATTCAACAAAACCGTTTGTGGTGAATTTAAACGAGTTGGAAAGCAGGTGCTTTAGTACCTGTTTTATTCTTGCCGGGTCGCTGAGTATAACCAAATCATCCTGGAAAATTTCCTTCCGTAGGCTAAGCTTAATGCGCGAACTACCTCGTTCCTGCTCTTCAAAGGTGCTGTATATCTCATTCACCAAGGCGTTTACCGAGAATTCGGACTTACTTATCTTGATATCACCGGCCTCAATCTGCGATATCTCAAGCAGGTTTTCGATGATTTGCAGTAATTCCTGAGAGTTTCTGTAGATTAAATCGGAAAAGCCGCTACGTTCAAATTGTCCCAAATGGGGGTCGGTTAAAATGGACGAGAAACCTATTATTGCATTAAGGGGCGTTCTAATCTCATGCGAGATGTTATTCAGGAAATTGGTTTTAATCTTATCCGATTCCTCGGCCTTGTTTTTGGCCAGTATAAGCTCTTTCTCGTATTCCTTACGGCGAGTAATATTCTCAAAGATTACCAGAACATGCTGAAGCCTCGATTCAAACATTACCGGCGAGAACGAAGCGCTAACCCAAACCCTTTCGTTGTTTTTACCTTTCAGCTGCAGCTCGCCTTGCCATGTTTTTCCTAATTTAATGGTATCAAGCGCCTTTTGAATATGGTTTCCTCCGTTATATTCAAGATTGATGTCGATAATGCTCTTGCTATATAGCGCATCGATGGTTAGTCCGGTAATTTGGGTGAAGTTTGGGTTGATGAATTCAAACTCAAAGTATGGCGATAGTATAACGATGCTAACCGGTGTAAACTCAATGGCCTTTGATAGCACATCACGGTAAAGCTCAATTTCCTTCTTGCGGGTGCTATCCACCAGTATTCCTCCAATCTTTAGTCGGTTGTTTACTCCGATGAATTTGAATTTATGAAGATTGAAAAATCTTAGTAAACCATGGGAATCGATAAGTTGAAGTTCTGTAACGTTTTCATCGGCATCGGCTCCTATTACCTCGGCGTTAGCCATGAACTCCTTAAAGTCAGTATTCCCTATTAGTTGCTTAATGTAATGGTTTTGGTAAATTACCGCATGGGTAAGGCCGTCTTCAATGAATACCCCAAAGGGGATAGAATCGAAGAAAACAGAAAATTGATTTTCGGTTTGCCTCAGTATGTCCTCGGTTTGATGAGCCTCGGTGATATCTTTAATCTCCTCAACAATACCTAAAATGTTGTTGCGCTCGTCAGTTAATGGAAAGCTATGAAGTTCCACCACAACCTTTTTCCCAGTTGGCAGGAATCGCGATTCCTCGCGCCTAATCTCACTTGCACCGTTCAGAATACTTTGTAATGGGCACTCGCCGGTGTGACAGTAAACGCTCCCAAACGAGTCGTAGCATCTGGGATGGTTTAGGTCTTTTAATGCAATTGATGTGAGCGTTTCAAATTCGCTATTCTGGAATATCACCCTAAAGTTCTTGTCAATTACTCTGATCGGAATGCTCGACCGGTTAAATGCCGATTTTAGGTTTGTCAGTTTTAATATATCACCAGAATTCTGGTCGCTCTCCTTTGATGGTACCATTCTGCTTTGGCTGGAACCGGAACGTTTAACCAACCCATAAACCAAAACTAAAATCACTCCAAAAAGAAGTAAAGCCAAAAAGACCAGAAAGCTACTATAACTATCAACACCTTCAACTGCAACCACTGCTTGTTTATCGCCATTTAGGTTTTTAAGTTCAGCAATGGTGATTGCTTTCGAATTTAAAGCGATATTAGGCTGTTCAAACAGAACGTTTATTTTTTTGCCGGTTAGGGAGTTAAAAAGCTTAAGGGTTTTATCTATTGGATACCAGTATTCAAAGTCATTGCTGCTCGATTTAAACTTGGCCTTAGAGTAAAACTTGCTGTTATGGAACAAAAGGATGTTTGAACCGAATAGTGTGCTGTCGTTAACTGTAAAAATATTCGATTCTTGTAGGTTTAGGTTTGTCCCAAATAGAATTTCGTTGTTTACAAAACGCGGATTCTGGGTAAATTTGATATCCCAGAAATTCCGTTCAATATCCGATAAAATCTCGTTATTGGCCGAACGGAGTACAGCTCTAAAGGTTTGGGCATGTTGCTTATGGATATTTTGGGTTAATTGCCAAACCACTACCGATAGTAAGGATATGGCAATCAGTGATAACGCCAGGGCAATTTTGTGTAACGCGAGAAACCTGTAAAACCTTAACACTTACAAAACACATTGATTTGTGCCAAATGTAAAAATTATTCGTTCATGTAAAAAGAAATGGGCATAATTTTATGCCCATAATTATTAACAATCACGGTTAAACCCCTTTATCGAACCACTAACTTTTTATGGTAAGTTCTTCCGTTGCTCATGCTAAACTTAACAATGTAAATTCCGGTTGGCACATTTAGGTTGATGATTTGGCTGCTATTGCCGATTTGCTCATGTTGCATAAGTAGCCCGTTTATGGAAAATATCGATATAAAATCAACGATTCCCTTTGCCTCAACCTTGATGTAACCCATTGCCGGGTTGGGGTAAACCGATACATCTTCGTCGGTATTCTCAATATCGGTGGCGGTAGGCGTAAGGTTTACACTAATGATCTCCGATTTTGTTGCGTCTATTGTTCCTTCAAAGGTATAGTAATTGGGGTGTGCTACCCTGAACTGTAATCCTTTTTCGTAACCAATTTGGCTAAATGTTGTAATGCCATCGGCTCCGGTTTGCTGCTCGGGGTAACCCTGAATATTTATGGTAGCGTTAGCCACCGGCGAGCCTTTGCTCTGAACGTCAAAGGTAATGTTAAGTGTGATTTGGTTTAGTGTTGCACTTATCTGAACGGGCGAGCTGTTAACTGTAAACTCAGTGAGCGTTGAGTTTATGTAGCCCTCAATTTGCACCTCGTAGTTGTATATTCCGTTTGGCAGGTATAGGTTTGCTACACCGTTACCGGTTTTCCCTTGCAGGTAAAGTTCGCTTCCTTTGTAAATTTTTATCAAGGCATTACTCAATGGCCATGTTCCCTTTGGCCCGGAACCAGTTACTTCAAACTTAATGTTGTAAACATTCCCCAAAATCTGGTTAAGGTAAACCTGAACAGCGCTATCGGACTCAACCTTAAACCAAAAATCAGTATTAACAAAACCATCTTTTTGAATGCTAACAATCTTGGTGCCTCTGTTTAGGCTTAATGAAGCCAGACCATTATCGTTGGTTTCAACTAATTGAGTATCGACTGTTACCTTGGCATTTGGTATTTTATTACCGTTTATGTCGGTTACAATAAATTGAACGCTATAGTAAGTGGGCGAAAGATTGATGGTAAGGTTGTTGTTGCCTGCTGCAATAGCGGCAAGGGTATCCAACATATTAAACCCTTCGGCAGTAAAGTTAAAGGAGTAACTACCGGCAGGTATAAGAATGGTTGCCGTTCCATCGTTGGCCGTAAAGTAGGTTTTGTTGTTTACCGTAATCTTAACAAGCGGTAATGCACTATGGTCAATTGCCGAACGGATAAGTAAATGAACCGTATCCTGTTTTGCCAGGTCAACATTAACTGTTTTAGCCGAACCTGTTATATCAAAAGTACCTGTGGCTGGCTCATAGCCAAGAGCATTAACAGCATAGCTATAGGTTCCGTTGGGTAAACTATAGGTTACCTTACCTGAGGTCGAGGTAAATTTTAGTCCCTCGTTTAGGCTTACAGTAGCATTGGGCAAGGGAATGCCATTGCTTTTAACATTTATGGATAAGGGGTAATTTGAAGTGCTTCCCGTTGAGGTTACCTTAGCCTTCCATCCAGCGCCAAGGGTATTGGCATCAGAAATAAATTGGAATGTTAGTTCCCCGGTTGAACTTGTAGCACTGAAATTCGGTGGAAGAGAACTGCCACAGTAGGTGCCAAGTTGAGGGCTTTGAGTATTTGGGCCGTCAAATACTATTAACCTATCGTAGCTGCACGTTGAATGCGACTCAACATCAAACGTCTGAAATTCAACCTTAATCTTTTTACCGCTGGTTTTGGGTTTAAAGGTTATGGTATAGTTCTCATTGTTCTCATAATTTGCAGTAGGGCCTCCAGAATCGTAGAACCAAATGCTATCGGTGGTTACCAGTTTATTGGCCATCATGGCCTGCCCAACAATCGATGAGGTGGTGAAACTCCATGTTTCGCAATTCTTGTCGCATAGTCCCAAATGGTTGCCTGGCACCACCCGCCAGTAGTATGTGGTTAGGGGAAGGAGGGTAATGCTTACATTCGACGTTTCAACTCGTTTGAGGTAAGCCAACGAATCGGGATGGGTACCAATGTAAACATCGTAGAATAATGCATCGGGCAAGGCACTCCACGACAATTGAGTGTACTCAACATTTAACTCGTTGTTAGCAGGTTTAGGATTTTCGATGCATTTAGGTAATTGCTGCGGAACAATACATTCAAGTTTTGCTTTCCAACCCTGACCGGTTTGTGAACCATCGGAAGTAAAGCGGAAGGTAATGCTATTTCCGCTAGTGTAAAATAATGCAGGAACCACTTTCCCATTAAAGGGACTTCCGGCAATTGCATTTGAACTGGTGCCTGGGCCGTCGAAGGCGTAAAGGTAGTCGTAACCGGCTTCGGTATCGTACGATAGGAACTCCACACGGAATCGGTTAATATTGTTAAGCGTTTCAAAGGTTAACGTATTGTTTTCGTTATTGCTGTAGTTAGCATTTTCTCCACCCGAATCGGTAAATAAGGTGCCACATGTTTTAGTGGAGCCATTCTTCATTTTAACAGTTCCATAAAGGGAAACGGGTACCTTGCCGGTTAGCTGTTGCGAAGCCTTTGGATAACTTGCTGAGCTGTAATTGAGCTCAAACGGGATGGTGTCGTAAAGTAATTCAGGTGATGTACTTAACCGAGCTGTTAGTATTACTTTTTCGTTTGGTTGTATGGTTCGGTTCGATATGGGCTCAAGGTTTAGATTTGCCACATTTATAAGCGAATCGGGAAGCGTTACCTGTGCCGAAAAATCGGGGATTAACGAACTCCCTTTGTTTTGGAATTCAAGCTGTAGGTCAACCACTTCGTTACGGTCAACCAGCATGTTACGGTTGCCCATCAATGAGTCAATTACCGTAAAGCCATTGTAAACAATTTTGGGTGCTGAGGCTGTTATTCTTAGGTTTGACGACCAGCTGCCCTCGGATGAGGTAAAGGTAATTGGGAATACCTGTGAGTACTTATCGTCGATATTGGATGCGATGCTGAAAGTAAAGGCTGAATTAATCCATTTTTCCGATTCGGCATCAATATTCCCAATCCCAATTGAATCGGCTGAAGTCAACGCAATTAGTCCTGTGCTTGCTGTAATTTTTGCACCTATATTAGTTGCATTTGTTTTGCCCACGTTTTTTATTAGCAGGTTTACCTTGATGGGCTCACCGTAATCGGCAGTGGCATTGTTATTCCCTTCGGAATCATCAATTGTGCTCGATGTGAGGGTTAAGTAGGCGTTGTCGGAAACATAAACCTGAATGGTATCAATAAAGGGTTGGGCTTGAGGCCGGGTGGCGGTTAAAACTATTTTTCCGGGCTCGGTTTGCACAGGTATGGCAATATCCATCAAACCATCGGTTGGATAGTATTTGGTACCAATGATTTGGCCATTTCTGGTCAACGAAACATAAGAACGTGCTTTGGCGCCAATACTTATAGAATTTACACCAACCGCTATGGTTGCCGGGAACGTTATTTGGTTTACGTCGGGTACTTTGAAGTAGGGCATTAGCGATGGGTCGCCTAAAACATTATAGGCCTCCCAGTAGTAGGTCGAGTTTACTTGGCGGCTGTAGTCGTTTAGTTCGGCTTGGGTAACGGCAAGGTTACCACAAAACATTATAGCCCCAGCGGTGGTGTAGGCACTAATAAATGGAGCATCGTAGCCACCGGTAGTGGATTCATCGTAGCTGGGGACGTATCCGTTGTTATCGCCAGTCATTGGGAAAGCCCCCACAGCCCAGTACATATCCTCTTTCCAGTAACTGTTTGGTGAAGAACCGATATAGGTAACAGCACCCCCATTTGCCTTGCGTAACCATGCCTCGCCAACCGATTCGGAATAGCCAAAGTTGCCGGAGAGGCAACAGTTTGCTATAACAAACGGGTACTGCTGGGCGTTGGTAAATGCATTAACAGCAGTTATGGAAAGGGCGGGGTCTTGCCAGTTGTTTTCGTTACAGTGTGCCGTGTAATTTATGAAGCCAACTGCAATCCTCTGCGGGTCGTAACACCCGGTGTAGCCTGAGGAGGCGAGGGGATTATTAGGGTCATTAGTAACCCCGTATTCGTAAATGTTGCTCCACCCCTTGGTTGGGTTAAAGTGGGTGGTCGTAGCATACTTTATGGTGGGTTGGGCAATAGCTGGGTTCCATGATGCATCGGCTCCTGCAATCAGCGTGGCGTTGTTTAGGTATGAGGCATCGGAAAACTGAAACCTTTCGTAGTAAAGTATCTTGTCGATAATGGCTGTTAGCTGCGCCTCGTTTGTTGCCGAGAGGCGACCGTAATACATCTCAGGAAACTTATCACCATCAACGCTTGCGTAGTAAAGGTCGGTTAGCTTGCCCGATTGTGTCCCTGTTGCCGATGCAGGAACCTGCTCCACATCGCCCACAATTACCAAAAAGGTTGGTGCTGGATTTTCAGGGGTAGCCGAGTTGTAAACATTTTGTATGTATGTTTTTATAGCATTAGCTGTTGAACCAATCTCGTCGGTGTACTTCACGGTAACGCTAAAACCCTTTTGGGTTTTCCACTCCACAAAGGGTTGTAATGCTGTTTGGAACATTCGGTGCGATACAATAAGCATGCTTACGGGGTATCGGGTTAAATCGGGGTGTTCATCGTAGGCTGCTCCGCCTGCATTTAACATCGATTTATATACAACGTCGAAGTATGGCGAATAGTAAGGGTCGATTCCCGAAGAGCTTTTTGTATCGACTCCTTGAATATCAATATCAACCTCAACATCGCTGAAAACCCTGATTTTTTGATAAGTGGGGTTATACTCAACCGGGCAAACGGTTAAACGGGCAATGGTGTAGCCCCTGAGGTTCCCCAGAACCTCAACCGTAACCTTGGGCGTAACACTTTGGAATGTTGACTTGCGATAAGCTTCGGGTTTGAGGTGAAATGGTAATTGAAGCGTATCCTGATCCTTACGCGCCGATGGCTGTACCGGGAATAATGGGTGTTGAATGCCTTTGGCTGAAAGTTGAACTTCATCCATCGTATATTTGCTTACCCTGGCCAAAATTGAAGCACCAAGCGGAATGCGAATCAATTTCTTAACTACTGGTATCTCAGGCTCACCAACGTTACCATCGGGTAACGAATTTTTGAACCAGAGTTTTGTGTAGGTTTCCCCTGTACTGGCTTGCTGTTTGTCCCACTCCAGTGCATCAATTTTCAATTTTAACCGATAGCTCTTTTGCGATGTAGCTAAGAATTTTTCATGGTCTTCCTTGCCGATTTGTGTATTATCGGCCTTCAGCATAATCGTTTTAGGTTGAGAAAATGCTGTTAACGTGAGAAATACAAAGATTAAATTTAAAAGATTTTTCATCAATTCAAATTTTAGTAAAACCCGCAATATAGTAAAACGTTATTTCCAACTCAATAGTTGCAATAATTATTCCAAATAAGTACCTGTTATTTATACCATTAGCAACTCGGTAACAATGGAATCGCTAATAAAGTAATGTTGAGGGGGTATAAAAATTTTATCGTTTTCCATAACTATTTTTCCCGATAGAATAAAAGGATGCATTTTGTTGCGAAGATGAATATTTATTTCTTTATTGAAGTCATTCGCAACATCTTTTAAATTAACACCCCACATTGTGCGTAAGCGGGTGATGAGTAATTCGTTGAAACGGGTAATCTCATCAATATCTTCTTTGTTTAGCGCTTGTATTCCTTCACTTATTGATTTTTCCCATTCACTAATCGAGCGTGGGTTCCACCAACGCATCATCTTATTGTACGAGTGAGCCGATGGGCCAAGGCCTAAATACTCCTCGCCCAGCCAGTATCCGCTGTTATGCTTTGATATATAGGTGGGTTTTGACAGGTTTGATATCTCGTAGTGGATGAATCCATTGGTATTAGCCATTTCGCGTAGCAAATCGAACTGAGCTTTACTCTCATCTTCGTCGAGAGGCTTTACCGTACCCTTGTTAGCTTTACGGGTAAGGGGGGTCCCATCCTCATAGGAAAGATGATAGCACGATAGGTGCTGAATATCTAACCCAAATGCCACATTTAACGAGTGTTCCCAACTTTTCAACGTTGAATTGGGTAGCCCATAAATTAAATCGATGCTGATGTTTGCAATACCCGCTTTCCTAAATATACGAATAGCCTCAACTGCTTTACCAACATCGTGTCGTCGGCCAAGAAAAACCAACTCATTGTCGTTAAACGATTGAACGCCAATGCTAACCCTATTTATGCCGATATTTTGGTACTCCTCAGCAAGCTTAAGGGTTATGTCATCGGGATTTACCTCAATGGTAACCTCTGCATGGGGGTCGATTGAGTAATATTCGGCTAAACCGGAAATGATTCTTTGGATATCCGATGCCGGTAACAGCGATGGCGTTCCACCGCCAAAGTAAATGGTTTTTATAGTTCTGTCGGAAATGTAGTTGTTCCGCAACTTAAGCTCCTTAAGCAACCAATCGGCAAAATGGCTATCCATTTTACCCTCACCCACCGAGTAAAAATCGCAGTAGCTGCATTTCTTTCTGCAAAACGGCACATGTATGTATATCCCTGCCATTAATTGGTATGCTTAAGCAAAGCTAAATGTTTGTGTGTAAACCATAAAAACAAACTATCTTTGCAAAGGTAATTATTTGTTAAGAATTCAGAATTTAGAATAACTTTGAACTCCGCAGAGCGGAAAAGGTTTTTGAATTTTGAATTTTGAATTTTGAATCTCTGATAATATGAGTAAACCAACGCTTGCCATAGCATCGGATCATGCAGGGTATGCAACCAAGGAGGAGTTGAAGAAATACCTTGCAGAGTTAGGTTACAGTGTATGGGATTTTGGAACACACGGCGAGGATAGTGTGGACTATCCTGATTTTGCACACCCCTTAGCAACTGCCATTGAAAAGGGCGATTACCAGTTAGGCATTTTGCTTTGTGGCAGCGGCAATGGAGTATCAATTACAGCCAATAAGCATCAGGGGGTACGGTCGGCTTTGTGCTGGATTCCCGAAATTGCAACACTTGCCCGCCAGCATAACGATGCCAATGTTTGCGCTATACCCGCAAGGTTTGTAAGTGTAAGCGAGGCAAAGCAGATTGTTAAGGCTTTTCTTGATGCCCGGTTCGAGGGTGGACGCCATGCCCGTAGAGTTGAGAAAATTCCTGTAAAGTAGCATATCAATTTAGTATCAACCTGTAAACACTTAAAACAATGAACAGTAGTAAACCTATAACTTCGTTTATAGAGAAGCACTACCTGCACTTCAACTCAGCCACACTGGTTGATGCAGCCAAGGCTTACAAGGCTCATGTTGAGAGCGGGAAAAAGATGATGATTACCCTGGCCGGTGCCATGAGCACCGCTGAGCTTGGTATCAGCCTGGCCGAAATGATACGCCAGGATAAGGTCCAAATCATTTCGTGCACTGGTGCTAACCTTGAGGAGGATCTTATGAATCTGGTTGCTCACAATCACTATAAACGCGTTCCGCACTACCGCGACCTTACGCCTCAACAGGAATGGGAACTGCTACAGAGCGGTTTAAACCGTGTAACCGATACCTGTATCCCGGAGGAAGAGGCTTTCCGCCGTTTACAATCGCACCTGTTTGATGTATGGAAGGAAGCACAAGATAAAGGTGAGCGCTACTTCCCTCACGAGTATATGTACAAAATGCTCCGTAGCGGAGTGCTTGAGCAATACTTCCAAATTGACCCAAAAAACTCATGGATGATTGCTGCTGCCGAAAAGAACTTGCCTATCGTGGTTCCTGGCTGGGAAGACTCAACCATGGGTAACATTTTTGCCTCGTACTGTATAACCGGCGAGCTAAAACCATCGATTGTAAAATCGGGTATTGAGTACATGATGTACCTTGCCGACTGGTACACCAACAATGCCGGAACCGAGGGTGTTGGATTCTTCCAGATTGGCGGTGGTATTGCTGGCGATTTCCCCATTTGTGTGGTTCCCATGCTCCATCAGGATTTAGAGAGAACCGGAGTACCTTTCTGGAGCTATTTCTGCCAAATCAGCGACTCAACCACCAGTTATGGCTCTTACTCGGGGGCTGTACCCAACGAAAAAATAACCTGGGGTAAGCTTAATATCGATACCCCAAAATTCATTATTGAATCCGATGCTACCATTGTGGCACCGCTAATTTTTGCATACGTGTTGGGGTGGTAAAAGGAATCATCTCTCAAATTCATATGCATAGGCCATGGATTATCCATGGCCTCTTTTTGCATCCCTGAAATAAAATTTCCTAGAATTTTTATACAATACCCTTTTTCAGGCAATACCCTTTTTCAGGAGGCGAAACCGACGATATCCTATTTATTCCAATGGGTATAAGCATTGGTAGAACCTTTTAGTTATTTTTTATTTTAAAAAAACGTTTGAGATAAATAAGGTGATTTCAATTAAAAACAGATTTCATTAATTGATTACCTGAAGCTTTCAGTATCAAATTTTAATGGCAATGTTTTATTGCTATACACTACCCAAGCAATACACTTGGGATCAATACAGTTGTTTAAATTTTTATCAGTGAATAAGTGATAGCATGGAATGGTATAACTTTAAGTTTTGCTAGTCCTTAGCCCTGATTTTTATTCCCATAACCAGAACATCGTCAACCTGTGTATTGCTGCCCTTCCATTCGTTAAAATGTTTTTCAAGAATTTCTTTTTGTTCGGCAAGCGGTTTTGGACTTACCTGGCTTAGCAGGTTGTAAAACCTTTTCTTGGAAAACTTTTGCTGTTCAGGTCCTCCAAATTGATCCTTATACCCATCGGAAAAAAGGTAAAATATATCGTTATCTTGCACTCGTATGGAGTGATTGGTAAACGGTTTCTCTTCCTTGTAGGCAACCCCAACAGGCATTTTATCGGCATTAAACTCTATAATTTGGTTGTTTCTACTTAGCAAAAGGTTATTGTTTGCGCCAGCATACTCAACAATGCCTTGGCGGGTGTGGAAAATGCAAAGCTGTATATCAAACCCGTCGCGGGGGCCAGAGTCAAAGTTGGTTTGCTTAAGTGCCTCCTTGGTTTTGTATCGCATGGTGTTTAAAAAGTCCGAGGCGTTACCGCTAAAGTTATTGCAGATCTCATTCATAAGCGATATGCCTAACATACTCATAAAAGCTCCGGGCACCCCATGGCCGGTAGCATCGGCAGCGGCAAAGAATACCTTGTCGTTTAGGTAGTATGTCCAGTAAAAATCACCTGAAACAATATCCTTGGGAATATAAAGTATAAAGTAGTCGGCAAAAAACTCCTTAAGCTGGCTCTCAACAGGCAAAACTGCTTTCTGAATGTTTCGGGCATAGTTAATGCTCTGGATTATCTGATTTTTTTGTGTTTCAATCATTTCTTTTTGGGCTACAACCCTTTCATTCTGTTTGATAAGCTCATCGAGGCGGTTCTGGTATAACCCAATAATGTATTGCCGCCACGAGGGGTACTTAACAAACCATGAGTTAGACAGTTCCTTGGGAACAGGAATAATTTTTGATTTTTGCTTTGCCTTGGCATAGGTTATAGCCGGAGTATCAATCATGGCCGAAGTAAACGAAACAATACAGGCCACTCCCGGCTTAACCTCGTACAAATCGGCTTCATGTCCCTCGCTGTCGCGTCCAAATACACGAACCGACCCTTCAACGCCCAAAGGGATATGCGACGCAACATTACCATGCATGGGTATCTCCATTCCTGCATCTATTTCCATTACCTGCAACTGCTTAAGCTCGTTAACCAGTGCATCTTCAAAATCCGGGTAAAGGGTTTGTATATCCATGGCTCATTTTTTATGTAGGTTATAAACTTCTTAGGAGATAATTAGTTTTTTTGCTTAATATTTGCTACAAAGCATTTGCAAATTTCTTTAGCATCATAATTTCGTCGGCCCAGCGCGATTCATCGGGTGTTTCAAGTATTAATGGAATTCCATTGAAGCGAGGGTCAGCCATAATGAGCCGGAACGGCTCCAATCCTAAAATACCATCGCCTAAATTTTCGTGGCGGTCAACCCTGCTTCCCAATGCTTTTTTGGTATCGTTGAGGTGAATGCCTTTTAGGTATTTAAATCCTATCACCTTGTCGAAGAGGCTAAAAGTTTTTTCAAAGGCTTCGGGTGTCGATATATCGTAACCTGCCGTAAAGGCATGGCAAGTATCAATACAGACGCCTACACGGGTTTTGTCGTCAATATGCTCTATAATGTACTGTATTTGCTCAAAGGTGTATCCCAGGTTGCTGCCCTGTCCCGATGTATTTTCAATAACAGCGGTAACACCCTGGGTGCGTTCCAACGCCATGTTGATTGATTCGGCAATGAGCAGCAGGCTTTCTTCTTCGGTAATCTGGTTGAGGTGGCTCCCCGGGTGAAAGTTTAACCTATCCAGACCAAGCTGCTGGCAGCGCATCATCTCATCAAAAAAAGCATTGCGCGATTTTTCAAGTGCTGCCTTATCGGGATTGCCAAGATTTATTAGGTAACTGTCGTGTGGCAGTATTTGAGCAGGTGTGTATCCAAATTTTTGACAGTTTGCTTTAAAAGTATCGATACTTTTTGGGGTAAGAGCCGGCGCCTCCCATTGACGTTGGTTTTTGGTAAACAAAGCGAAAGCAGTTGCTCCAATTTTTTGAGCATTCAAAGGGGCGTTCTCAACCCCTCCTGCTGCACTTACGTGTGCTCCAATAAATTTCATGGCAGTACGGTTGAATTGGTTCATCAAATTGCGTAAATTTACTCAATAAACAAAGACTTTGAATTAGCGTTCACTATATTTGTAAAAATAGATTTTGGATGGATAGTTTAACAGGAAAATGGACTTTTACCGAAGAGTTTGAATGCGGAACCGATAAGGGTTTTGCCTACCTGGAGCAAAAGGGCGATGAACTTGTTGGATACCTTGAATACGAGGAATGTATCGAGGATGAAGAACCTTTCGTGGTTCGCCAGCTGGTTGAGGGGAATATTCATGGTAACAAGATTTTCTTGAAGGGGCTACAGGTAATGCATCCTAACGGGACTCCAATTCAAAACTATAACCTTGATATTCTCGAAGGCACATACACCCATGAAAAAAAGATTGTTGGACATAGTTTCGACTCCGAGGATGTATGTGGGGTATTTGTGATGACCCGAGTAATTGGCGACGAATTGTAAACGTAGGGAAAAGAAATATTTTTAACATTAAACCCCATAAAGCGCATTAAGTTCTTGAACCTTGAACCTTGAACCTTGAACCTTGAACTTTGAACTTTGAACCTTGAACTTTGAACCTTGAACCTTGAACCTTGAACTTTGAACCTTGAACTTTGAACCTTGAACTTTGAACCTTGAACCTTGAACCTTGAACCTTGAACCTTGAACCTTGAACCTTGAACTTTTAACTTGGAAACATACCACTATGCCAAAAATCCGATTAACCAAAGAGTTTCGCTTTGAAATGGCTCACGCCCTTGAGGGTTACGATGGCCTATGCCGTCATATGCACGGACATTCATATATCCTTACAGTTACCGTTATAGGTGAGCCTATTGACGTTCCAGGACATCCTAAATTGGGAATGGTAATGGACTTTGGCGATCTAAAGCGAATTGTTAATCCGCTCATAGTTGATCGATTCGACCACGCGGTGGCTGTTATGGCTAACACGCCAACCCATACAAAGCTTACCGAAGCCGGTTTTAATCGCATTGAGGCCTTGCCCTTTCAACCTACGTGTGAGAACATGATTCACTACTTTGCCGGGCTAATCATGTCAAAGCTACCGTCTAACGTTAAGTTACATCACCTTAAGCTAAACGAAACCGCCACATCGTATGCCGAATGGTATGCATCCGATAACCAATAACCATTGCCCATAACCATGAAGAAGCGCCTACTGCTACTAGATGCTTACGCCCTGATTTATAGGGCATACTATGCCTTTATCAATCGCCCCATGCGCAACAGTAAAGGGCTAAACACATCGGCTGTTTACGGATTTATAAGGGCTACACTCGATGCCATCAAAAAGTTTAACCCAACCCATGTGGCAGTGGCATTCGATGTGTCGGGCAAAACATTCAGAAACGATATTTACCCCGATTACAAGGCCCAGCGCGATGAAACACCCGAAGATATCAAGGCATCGGTTCCCATTATCAAAAATCTGCTTAATGCGCTTAACATTCCAATAATCGAAAAGGAAGGTTTTGAAGCCGACGATGTGATTGGCACTCTTGCCACTAAGGCCAATCCCAATGAGTTTGAGGTGATAATGATGACCCCCGATAAGGATTATGGCCAACTCCTGAGCAAGAATATTATTATTGCGAAGCCTGGCAGAAGTGGAGGCGAAATGGAAATTGTAACCGCTGACCAATTCTGTAAGGATTACGACATTCAAAATCCCAAACAGTTTATCGATATTCTTGCCCTTTGGGGCGATACGTCCGATAACATTAAAGGGGTTAACAAGGTGGGCGAAAAGACTGCTGCAAAGCTGATATCGCAGTTTGGCAGTATCGATAATTTGCTCCAAAATCTGGATAAGCTAAGCCCTGCCCAGAAGGAAAACTTTGAAGCAGCCCGCGATATCATTACGCTTAACCGTAAGCTGGTTAGTATTGTTACCGATATTCCCCTAAAGGTTGATATTGACAAGGACCTTGCCGTTCAGCCTCCTAAAACTGATGAGTTGATGCCCATTCTGGAGGAGTTAGAGTTTAGGTCGTTCCTAAAGGAGTTTGGGGCCGAACCCCAAAAGGAAAAACCCCAATACGTTCAGGGTTCGCTCTTCGATACGCCTCCTGCCGATAATACCAAACCTGTTATCAACCTCAAAACTATCAACGATTTTGAGGTAGATTACCACCTGGTGCAAACCGCAGAGGAGCGAAAGGTTTTGATTCAGGAACTTGAAAAATGTAGTGAGTTTGCATTTGATACCGAAACAACGGGGCTTGACCCAATATCGGCAGAACTGGTGGGCTTATCGTTTTCAACGTCGTTGCGGAGGGCATGGTGGGTTCCTGTTCCATCGAACCAAACCGAAGCTCAGGTTGTGGTAATGGAGTTTGCCAATGTTTTTGACAACGAGGCTATTGCCAAGGTAGGGCAGAACATTAAGTTCGATATGCAGGTACTGCTCAATTATGGAATTGACATTAAGGGACATCTTTACGATACCATGCTTGCCCATTACCTGTTGGAGCCCGACTCGCGGCACAACCTCGACTACCTGTCGGAAATCTACCTGAACTATAAACCTATCAGCATTGAGGAATTAATTGGTAAAAAGGGTTCCAAGCAGGGTAGTATGCGAAATGTTGATTCCTCGCTTATTACCCGATATGCCTGCGAGGATGCCGATTTAGCCTTGCAGCTTAAGCATGTACTGTTCTCAAAGCTCGAGGCGCAGGGCTTAACCAATCTGTATTTTGCCCTTGAAGCACCGCTAGTTGAGGTGCTAACTTACATGGAACGCAATGGTGTTTCCATCGACATAAAAAGTTTGAAGGACTACGGTGAAGTTCTTTCGGCCCAGTTGGTGGAACTCGAAAACGAGATACGCCAAATGGCCGGGATACCCGATTTAAATATCTCATCGCCCAAACAGCTGGGCGAGGTTTTGTTCGAAAAGCTCAAGATATCGTCGGATGCCAAGCTTACCAAAACCAAGCAGTATTCAACCAACGAGGAGGAACTTCAGAAATACATTAACGCTCATCCCATTGTTGCAAAGATTTTGGAATTCAGGGGAATAAAAAAATTACTTTCAACCTATATTGATACCCTACCCACGCTGGTAAACCCCAAAACCGGCAAAATACACACTTCGTTCAACCAGGCAGTGGCCTCAACCGGAAGGCTTAGCTCAAACAACCCTAACCTTCAAAATATTCCCATACGCGATGAGAATGGCCGAGAAATACGAAAAGCCTTTATCCCGTCGCAAGACGATTTTCTTTTACTATCGGCCGATTACTCGCAGATAGAATTGCGCTTGATGGCCCACATGAGCGGCGACCCTGTTATGCTCGAGGCTTTTGAGAATGGCCAGGATATCCATGCTGCTACCGCAGCAAAAATATTTAAGATTCCCTTGGATCAGGTAAGTCGCGAACAGCGCCGTAAGGCCAAAACAGCCAACTTTGGTATGATTTACGGTATTTCGGCTTTTGGCCTATCGCAACGTTTAGGTATTTCCCGAACCGAGGCTAAGGAGCTGATTGATGGTTACTTCACAACCTACAAGGGAGTGAAGGAGTACATGGAAAAATGTGTATCGCAAGCCCGCGAGAGGGGTTGGGTTGAAACCATTTTTGGACGCAAACGCTATCTACCCGATATCAACTCAAACAATCAGGTAGTTCGTGGGCTTGCCGAGAGAAACGCAATAAATGCACCCATTCAGGGTTCTGCCGCCGATATCATCAAAATGGCGATGATAAGGATACACGATGAGTTTAAGAACCGTAAATTAAAGTCGAAGATGATAATTCAGGTTCACGACGAGCTTGTGTTCGATGTTTACCGCCCTGAACTCGATGAGGTTAAGGCCATTGTAAAAAATTGTATGGAAGGTGCTGCGCAGCTTAGGGTTCCGCTTGAGGTTGAGATTGGCACGGGAAGCAATTGGCTCGAGGCTCATTAATCCTGTTTTTCCGCCCAAGGCGATGGATTAATGGTATCATCTACTACATAATCGCCGTAGCGTTCAACAATTAGGTTTAGGAGCGTGTAAACCTCGTCGGGATTAAGGGTGGTTAGTAGTTTTAGCCTGATATCCTTGAAGTGGGGTAGTCCTTTAAAGTATGAACCAAAATGCCTACGCATTTCAAGCATTCCGGTTTTTGCCCCTTTCACCTGAATTGAACGCTCAAAGTGCATACGGGCAATTTCTACCTTTTGTGAGGTGGTTAACGGGGGCATAAGCTCACCGGTTTTTAGGTAGTGCTTAACTTCCGCAAAAATCCATGGACGTCCATAGGTAGCGCGTCCAATCATAATACCGTCAACCCCGTAACGGGTAAACATTTCTTTAGCCTTAATTGGGCTATCAATATCGCCGTTGCCTATAACGGGAATATGCATACGCGGATTGTTTTTTACCTCGCCAATAAGTGTCCAATCGGCTTTGCCGGTGTAAAGTTGAGCACGGGTGCGACCGTGAATGGTTATGGCTTTGATGCCAACATCCTGCAGGCGTTCGGCAATTTCTACAATATTCTTACTTTGGTCGTCCCAACCCAGGCGAGTTTTAACCGTAACCGGTAAATGGGTGGCTTCAACAATACGGCGGGTCATTTCAACCATTTTGGGAACATCGCGCATCATACCTGAGCCTGCACCGCGATTGGCTATCTTTTTAACGGGGCATCCAAAGTTAATGTCTATTACATCGGGGTTTGCCTCAGTGGCAATTCGTGCTGCCTCAACCATACTCTCAATAATATGGCCGTAAAGTTGTATTCCAATGGGGCGTTCGTAGTCAAATATGTTTAGTTTTGCCACGCTGCTTCCGGCATCGCGGATAAGACCATCGGCATTAATGAACTCGGTATACATCATATCGGCACCAAAGTGCTTGCACATGAAGCGGAACGATGGGTCAGTAACATCCTCCATGGGTGCCAACAATACCGGCTTTTCGCCTAAATCAACATTCCCTATTTTCATTCTTTAGGTTTTGCGATGCAAAAATATCAAAAGAATACGGTTAAAGGCTTTGTTCAAAGCTGATATGAATTATTTTTGTAGAAATTTATAGTTTATGGAACATGGAATTTTAGAATCAAAATCAAGTGTAGGAAAGATGTTGATTTTTGGAGCAATTATTCTTTTCAGCTCATTTATTTTTTCGTTGATAGGATTTTTACTTTTAGGGATACTGTTTGGTGCATCGGGGGTGCAGGTAGCGTTAGGTGAGAGCCTAACCAATTTAAATGCCCTAAAGTTAATGCAAATCCTTCAAACCACTGGCATTTTCATTGTTCCAGCCATTCTTTCGGCATCTCTTTTCTCAAAAAAGCCATGGCATTACTTAGGCTTTCAGAGGGTTAAGACCGACACTATTCTTAAAACACTGTTGATTGTTTTAATATCCCTTCCAGCCATAAACCTTTTGGCATCGGTAAATCAGCTTATACCTTTGAGCGATTGGATGATTGAACTTGAAAAGAAAGCAGAGGCTCTTACAAAGGCATTTCTGATAACCGATAGTTTCTGGGTTTTTCTGGTTAATATTTTCATGGTGGCTATTCTTCCTGCTATAGGGGAGGAGCTCATTTTCCGGGGGATTCTTCAAAGGAGGCTTGTTGAGCTAACGCGTTCGCGCTGGACTGGTATAATAATTGCAGCAGCAGTATTTAGTGGCATTCATATGCAGTTTCAAGGATTTATTCCAAGGTTTGCGCTGGGGGTAGCATTTGGATACCTGCTTGAGGTAACAGGAAGCATCTGGGTTCCCATTTTTGCGCATTTCTTTAACAATGCAATTGCAGCAACCGGTTATATGCTAATTGGGACTGGGACTGTTGATGAAAGGATAGAGGATATTGGCGGACTAAGCGACCTTTGGTTGCTGGGTATTATAAGTTTAATTGCAACCGTTCTGCTTGTGGTTAATCTTAAGAGGGAGTTTGAACGAAACCGTCAATTAGAACAGCCGAGGGATAGCGCTATCGAACAACGATAGCCCCTTGAGTTCATTTTTTCGGTAAACGTAAACAAGACCATAGGCACTTGCCTTTTCCCTTCGTTCCTCATCGGGAAGGTCCTTGTAGTGCTCTTCCACTTCGTTCCAGATGCTGAGAATTATATCGTCGGCTTTTTTTCGCAGTTCAATGAGTTCGTTTAGCATTCGCTGGGTATTGTGTTGGAGCACTTTTTGGTAGTTATAGGCTTCAAGGAACTGGTCGTAGCGCACCTTAACAACAGCAATGGTGGGGTTGGTAATTGGTGACATTCCCCTGCGGGTGCGCGCCATTTCACCTTCAATTATCTTTTTACCCCATTCAATTAAGTCCTTTTCGGTGTTGAGTGAGGGTATCTTCGATTCATCTATATCCATGCCATAGAGTTCGCGAACTGTAGGCTGAAGTTCACCCCGGGCAATGGCCATATTAACTACTTGGATAAAGTGCGATAGGTAAAGCCGGGCTTTTTTTACCAGTTGCTGGTAATCCTTGCTGCGTTCAACCTGAGTATCGTATGCCGCCTTGTAGTGTGCTATAGCCTTCTCAAATGAGTTAATGAAGAGTTCAACCTTTGAGAATGTTGCCTGCGAAAAGGCCAAATCCTGCGGATGAGTATTTTTGCCCATTTTATAGGCAGCTTTTAGCGCACGCAAACGTGCACTATCGGTGTTTGGCAATCGGCGGTAAGGCATAGCGCTATATCTTTTGTTTTACTCTGAACGATAAAGGCTTATCACTTGCGAATATAAGTTAAGAATTCAAAAAATCAACTCTATTCGCAAAATTTTTTTAAGGGAATTTAGCTAAAAATTAGCGACTTACTTTGAAAGCCCCATTTTATGGGCTTTTTAATAAGATATTTTTTAACTAGAAATTTTTAGATCTACTTCATTGTAAAAATTATAGGTTAAGGTATTGACAAACATCAAGCAATAGGTTAACTTGTTCACAAAGTTTAAAGTAATGGCTTTTCCAAAAATGCTTTCGGGTTTAATAAGGTTAGTGGCTTTAGCCCTAATACTTCAAGCTTGTAAAATTGCGTATATACCAAATACTTTCAATAGCCCTTTACTTCGCAACAAAGGCGATGCTCAACTCAATATTTGGGCTGGCTCAGCCGGTATTGAAGCCCAAACAGCAGTAGCAGTTACCAATAGTATCGGACTGATGGTAAACGGACAACTTCAACAGAATAAAAAAACGGAGAATGATATTGAGGTTACCGAGCAGAGGAAGTATGTTGAAGGAGCCATTGGCTATACCGAACGTTTTAGCGACATGGGCATATTTGAGTTTTATGCCGGTGGCGGTGTAGGTCAGGTACCTGCCAAGTTCCGAAGTATTACATGGGATGGCCCTCAGACTATTGCCTATAACCGATGGTTTATTCAGCCCGCTTTGGGCTTTTGTAACGATTGGCTCGACTTTAGCGTGGTAAGTCGATTATCACTGGTTGATATTGGTCCTCAGAAAAATTGGTTCTACGAACCCGGAATTGTAGGCAAAATTGGTTATAAGCGGTTAAGATTTGTTGGATGTTTTGGACTATCAATTCCGCTCCGGGAACACGATAAGCGGTATTGGGATAATCTTCCCTTTACCATATCCATAGGTTTACACCTGAATTTTGGGAAGCGAATCGTTGAAAATTAACCACATTTTCCCTGTATCAGGCGTTCAATCACTTTTGGGTAGTATTCCCATTCAAGCCTATGTACCCTTTGCGCTAGGGTTTCGGGTGTATCGGTTGGTAAAACCTCGCAGGATGCCTGAAAAATTACATCGCCTTCATCGTAATGTTCGTTCACATAGTGAATGGTTATCCCTGATTCTTTTTCCCCTGCAGCTATTACTGCTTTATGAACCCTGTCGCCATACATGCCTTTCCCACCATATTTTGGCAACAGAGCAGGATGAATATTGATAATACGATTATTAAAGTGCTGAACCATTTCGGATGGAACCATTTTCAGAAAGCCTGCAAGAACAATAAAATCAATTTTCATCTCTATAAGCTTGATCAATACGCTCCCCTTCTTGAGGTCTTCCATGGAAAATTGATATGTGGGTATCTGTAAGCGCTTGGCTCTTTCAAGAACGTATGCATTGGGATTTTCGGTGGCTATTAGGGCTATATTCACCTTTGGGCTTTGCATAAAGTACTTGGCAATGTTCTCCGCATTGGAACCCGAACCCGAAGCAAAAATTGCTATATTGCACATAATCAAATATATAAGAAATGAATTTAAACGACTGTCAAAAAAAAATTGTTAACAAGCGTCAAAAATATGAACAAAAAAATTACTTTTGCCACGTTTTTGACATCTGATTTGTTTTCAGGTGAAAATATGTTTTTCTTTGTGATTTGAAAACTCAATTTACTAACTAAATTTTAAAACTATGTCAGACATTGCAACTAGAGTTAAGTCGATCATTGTTGACAAGCTTGGAGTAGATGAGAACGAAGTAACTCCTGAAGCTAGTTTTACCAACGATCTTGGTGCCGATTCACTTGACACCGTTGAGCTGATTATGGAATTCGAAAAGGAATTCAATCTTTCTATTCCCGATGAGGAAGCTGAAAAGATCGGCACCGTTGGTGATGCTATCAAGTACATTGAAGAGCACAGCAAGTAATTAACTTATTAACCGGCAAGGCAAATTTTGGTTTTTAACTTAAATTCACTTTTATGGAAATGAAACGTGTTGTTGTAACAGGTATTGGAACCATTAACCCCCTTGGGAATAACATTCAGGAATACTGGACAAACCTTGAGAATGGAGTTAGTGGTTGTGAACTTATCACAAGTTTCGACACGTCGAAATTCAAAACCAAATTTGCCTGCATGGTAAAGAATTTTGACCCAAATAACTACTTCGACCGCAAAGAGGTTAAAAAGTTGGATCCTTACACACAATTTGCGCTGGTGGCAGTTGAAGAAGCCATGAAGGATTCAGGCATTAACCTTGAGGCTACTGACCTCGATATGGCCGGTGTAGTTTGGGCGTCGGGTATTGGGGGTTTACAAACCCTTACCGAGGAAATGAGAGGCTATTTCGGTGGTGATGGAACCCCCCGATTTAGCCCCTTTTTCATTCCCCGAATGATTGCTGACATAGCAGCCGGGCATATCTCCATGAAGTACGGTTTCCGTGGACCAAATTTCTCTACCGTATCGGCTTGCGCATCTTCAACTAATGGCATTATTTGTGCCCTCGATTTGATTCGTACCGGGAAAGCCAATGTTGTTATAACCGGAGGTTCCGAAGCATCGGTTAACGAGGTTGGTGTAGCAGGTTTTAATGCACTCCAAGCGTTATCAACAAATAACGAGGAGTACAAAAGCGCATCGCGTCCATTTGATGCCACTCGTGATGGTTTTGTAATGGGCGAAGGAGCAGGCTGCCTTATTCTGGAAGAGTATGAGCACGCTAAAGCCCGTGGGGCTAAGATTTACTGTGAGCTGGCAGGCGGCGGTATGTCGGCCGATGCCTACCATCTGACAGCACCCCACCCCGAAGGTCTTGGCGCTCGTAAGGTTATGGAAAACGCTTTACGCGATGCCGGCATGAAACCCGAGGATATTGATTATATCAATGTTCACGGTACATCCACCCCACTTGGTGATATCTCTGAAACCAAAGCTATTTTGCAGGTTTTTGGTGAGCATGCCTACAAGTTAAATATCAGCTCCACCAAATCAATGACTGGTCACCTGCTGGGTGCTGCCGGAGCTATTGAGGCCCTTGCTGCAGTTATGGCTGTTTATAAAGATGTGGTTCCACCTACCATCAACCTAAAACAGGTTGATCCTGAAATCGACAGCAGGCTTAACCTTACACCAAACGTTGCTCAAAAGCGAACTGTTCGAGCCGCCTTAAGCAACACCTTTGGTTTTGGTGGGCATAACGCATCGATCATCGTTAAAAAGATGTAGAATCCCAACGTGCTAAAATTCTTAAGTAAACCTATACGTCGGTTACGCTTAACAGCCGCCGATAAAGAATTTTATCAACATCTGAAAAATATTTTGGGGTTTACCCCCGATAATCTTGATGTTTACAAGCTGGCGCTGGTTCACAGGTCAGCTTCTCTTATCATATCACCAGGCCAAAAGGTCGATAATGAGCGATTAGAGTACCTGGGCGATGCCATACTCGATGCCATTGTGGCCGATTACCTTTTTGCCGAATTTCCAAATAGCGACGAGGGATTTCTGACAAAGATGCGGGCAAAGATTGTTAGCCGCAATAACATGAACCAGCTGGCCATTAGCATTGGGCTACCTGAACTAGTTAAGGTTAATAACGGTGCTCTTAACCATCATAAGTATATCTACGGCAATGCCCTAGAGGCCATAGTGGGTGCCATGTTTATCGATAAGGGCTTTAAGTTTACCAGCGATGTGGTGGTTAATAACTTCTTACGCCGCCATATCGATCTTGAGGAACTGCAAAGCGTTGAGCACGATTACAAAAGTAGGTTGCTGGAGATTGCCCAAAAATTACATATAAAAGTTGTTTTTGACACTCACGACTACGGCGACGATAGGCAAAAGCCCCAATTTGAAGCGGTGTTGATGTGGAATGGCAGGGAGATTGGCCGTGGATTAGGCCAATCGAAAAAAGAAGCCGAGCAACAGGCTTCAATGCAGGGTATCGACGAAGCCGAAAGGGAAATGCAGGAAGATAAGCAAAGAGAACATACCGACGAGAGCCCTGAATAAAAAAACATCCAATTGTTGGGCTTTTACACCCTAAATCCCATTATCAAAATATCATCAACCTGTTTTTCGTTTCCTTTAAATTCTTCGAATTTCTCTCTCAGAATGTTTTCCTGAGTATTTAAAGGAAGATGGTGAATATCGAGCAAAAGCTTTTTCAGGTTTACCATCATGAACTTGTTGTTTTTAGGGCCACCGAACTGATCGGAGTACCCATCGGAGAGCAGGTAGAACAAGTCGTTTTCAAAGATGCTAAACGAATGGTTAGTAAACGGCCGTTCCTCGATAATATGGTGCCCAATTGGCATCTTATCGCCTTTAATTTCGTAAAGGGTATTACCGTTATCGGTAATAGGATTGGAATGTTGAGGTGGAGCCTGTAAGCCTGATCCTCTAATAAGTAGTAGAGGGAAGTATGCACCGGCATACTGGGCTTCCATCTTTTGGCGGTCAACGATGAGCATTCCCATATCCATGCCATCGTGCGAGTCGCTATCCATATCGGATTGATTGAGCGAGGCAATAACCAGCTGGCGTAACCTGAAAAGAATATCGGCAGCGCTCTCAAAGTGCTGGGTAGCCGTGAGTTCCTTTAGCAGGGTAATGCCCAGCATGCTCATGAAAGCGCCAGGAACTCCATGCCCTGTGCAATCGGCTGCAGCTATAGCGATGCGACCATCGGTTAGTTGGGTGACCCAGAAAAAGTCGCCACTAACAATATTCTTGGGTTGATAATAAATAAAGTGATCGCTAAGTAGCGATGATATCTGCTGATTACCGGGCAAAACGGCCGCCTGTATTCGGCTGGCGTACTTAATGCTATCGGTTATCTGTTTTTGTTGCTCAGCTATCTGGTCGCGCTGCCGCTCAGCCAAATCGCGTTGGGCTTCAATTTCCTGTTTTTGGTTTTCGATTTCGTTTTTCTGCCTAAGTATTTCGGTATTCTGCTGCACCAGAATTTGGTTGGTTTTCTTTTTTTCGCGGTAAAATCTGAATACCACTGCGGCCAGAGCAAGGCTCAGTACTAAAGCAATGGATATTAGCAGTGTAGCCATTCGCTGACGCTCAAGCCTGGCTTGTTGCATAGCTTCGCGTTGGCGGGTAATAAGTTCCTGTTCACGCTCCCGTTTTTCAAAATCGTACTGCATCTCTAACTTGGCTATTTGGCTTGCATTTACACTATCCTTGAGTGCCGAATAGTTTGAAAAGTATTCGTATGCTTTCCGGTAATTCCCTTTTTGCCTTTCGGCATTTGAGAGGCTAAAGTAGATATCTCGTAGATCTGTAGTAATCTTTTGCCTTTGGGCATCTGACAGTGCCTTATTCAGTAATCCAATCCCTTTGGTGAAGTTCCCTTTTTGGAGTTCAAGTTCTCCTATGTATCGATTTAGTTTTGCCATATCGATACTATCATTCACCTGCTGCTTAAGCGATAGAGAAAGGTTAAGGTAGTATTCCGACTTATCGAACTGCCTTTTATCAAAGTAGATAATACCCATTAGCAGGTAATTGGCTGCTTGTGCATGTATGTTTCGGTTGCGTGAATTCTCATCGATAACCTTACCCAGCAAATCAAGGGCTTTGTCGTGCATGCCGGTATGGTAGTATATATTGGCCAGCTCGGTTTGCGCCAAAGTAATCCCGGTTTGATTATTAAGCCTGCGGTAGTGGTTTAAAGCATTCTCGGCATATTGCAAGGCCCTTTCGTTGATCTCTAAGCGGCTAAATAAGCGCGATATGCTTAACGATGTCCAGGCCATACCTTCGGTTTCGCCCGACTGTTCAAATATTTCAAGGGCATCGAGCATATACTGTAATGCAGCGGAAAAATTCCCGGTAATGGCAAAAACAGTTCCTATGTTAACCAGTGTGCGTGCAATTTCAACTTTACTACCTGTTTTGTAGTTAAAATCTAAAGCCTTTTTATACTCATCAATCGCTTGGGCAAAGTAACTTTTAAGTTGATAAACGTTACCAATGCGGTTATGGAGCGAGGCCTGTAGTTGAAGGTTGTCCGATTGCTCTGCCAGCTTAAGCGATTTGCTGAAATGCTCAAGGGCTAACTCAAAATCGTTGCGGTTGTAGTAAGCGTAGCCCAAGCTAAAGTGAACCCGTGCAGCAATGTCGGGATTATTGGCATCAACCTTTGCCAATGCCTGTCGGGCAAGACTTACCGCTGAATCGGGATTTACAGTACGGTAAAACTCCGATCGTTTCAGCAAACTATCGATGTTCTGTGAATATGCTGATGATACAATAGCTGAAAGCGTTAAAAATAGAATAATTCCTTTGATATTTGATATTTTCATGGCCTTGAGCAATTCCATCCGCAGCAATTTACAAAAAATAATCGATGGTTTATTTTTTATGGTTGAACTAGCTCGAAATTTTAAAAAGTTTGTTTAGTGCTAAAACATTTTCGTATTTTTAACCATTGCAAACATTTGCTTTACTTTTACCATATCCTGTATATAACACTTAAAAAATCGGGCAAATGAGAATAGGGAAAATCAACTTTAATTCTGGCAAAATACAAATGCGGATTGGGGCCAAGCTTTTGCTTTGGGTCTTAACTACCACTGCAGCAATTATGCTAGTTATTGGCCTGTTTATTAGCATCAGGGTTAATAGCATAGCACGCGATAACGCCATTAAAATTGCACAGGCCGAAGCCCAAAAGTCGGCTTTCCGTTTGAAGTCGGAGCTCGATATGGATATGGGTTTCTCTCGCGCTTTAGCCCATGCCCTATATATCTACCCCAAATTCGACACCATTACCCTCGATTCAATTTTTTTCAATGTTTTAAAAAATCAAGTTTTAAATAATTCTCGCTACCTAACAATTTGGTATTCCATTGAATATTCTGCATTTAGACCTGGCTATACTAAGGATTATGGTCGCCGGTCAGTTACTGCTTACCTGAGCAACGGCCAGGTATCTATTGATATTGAGCATAAAAACGTTACAGGTGATATTGTAACGAGTAATTACTATGCATCAAAAACCTGCAACTGTGAAATGCTACTCGATCCATACACCTTTGAGTATGGTGGTAAGGAGGTTTTGGCAACAAGCCTCAGTGTACCTGTTCGGGTAGGAAGTAGGTTTGCCGGATTAGGCGGAGTTGACATCTCACTCGAGAAATTCCAGTCCGATATTGAAAAGATTAAACCGTATCCTGGCACAAATGTCAGCCTTATAGCTGGTGATGGTCGAATAATTGCCGATTCAAATCCCCAAAATGCCAAGGATTATGTTGCAAATGTTTACCCCCAGCTTGAGGCCAAATTTTCGCTTACTCAAAAGGTGAAGGATAAGCAAAACTTCGCATTTTTTTCCGATACTTACGGAAAGGAGTACTTGAACATATTGACCGCCATACAACCCGGGGAATCGCCCAATTCATGGGGACTAATCCTTTCGATTCCTATGTCAGAGATAGTAAGGGATGCTCGTCGCTCAGTGCTTTCAACAATATTTGTTTTCATTATTGGAATAATTCTTCAGGCATTTGCCATTTGGTTCATATCGGCTCGTATTTCAAAACCTATCAAGCGTACCACAGAACTGCTAAACAGCATTGCCGAAGGCGATATCGATGTAAACAAAAAGATTTACCTGCATACGGGTGATGAGCTGGAGGAGATGTCCAAATCGGCCAATAAGCTTATTGATGGGCTTAACCATACCGAAAAGTTTGCGCGTGAAATAGGTGAGGGCAAGCTCGATACCCAGTTCAAGCTGCTGAGCGATAAGGATAAGTTGGGCAAAGCCCTTACCGAGATGCAGCGAAGTTTAATAAGAGCTCGCGAACAGGAGGAAAAACGCAAGGAGGAGGAAAAACAGCAGATATGGGCAACCGAGGGTATGGCTCTGTTTGGCGAGGTGCTTCGCCAACACAACGACAATGTCAATGAGCTGTCGTACCTAATCATCAAAAATTTGGTTAGCTATACTGGGTCAATTCAGGGTGGGGTGTTTATAGTAAACGAGAACGATCCCAATAATCCGGTGCTTGAAATGACCGCATGCTATGCGTATAACCGCCGCAAGCTGATGGAGAAAACGGTTCTGCCCAACGAGGGGTTAGTTGGACGATGCTATGTTGAAAAGAAAACAATTTTCATGGTTGATGTTCCACGCGATTACATAAAAATCACTTCGGGTCTTGGCGAGGAAAACCCGCGTTGCATTCTCATTGTACCGCTTATTGCCAACGATGTTGTACAGGGCGTTATTGAGCTGGCCACATTCACTCCATACCAGAAGTACCAAGTTGAGTTCATTGAAAAACTTGCTGCAAGCATTGCTGCAACCCTGGCAAGCGTTAAGATAAACATGCGCACAGCTCAACTTTTATCTCAAACCCAGCAGCAGGCCGAGGAGATGCGTGCACAGGAAGAGGAGATGCGGCAAAACATGGAAGAGCTACACGCTACCCAAGAGGAGATGGAACGCAAACGGCATGAACAGGAAACCATTCAGGCTCAGCTCCGTGAGGATAAAACCATTCTCGAAAGCCTGTTGCTCAACTCAAGCGATTTAATTTTCCAGAAGGATGCCGACGGAAGATTCCGTCGGGTAAGCCAAACCATGGTCGAGCATCTTGGTCTTGCATCCCCTGACGAGGCCATAGGGTTAAGCGAATTTGAACTAATGCCCGAGGACTCAGCTCGGAAGCTCTGGGACTTGACCGAGGATGTTTCCCGAAAGAAAAGCCCGGTAATTGACCGTAAGATTGCACTCGCTTTTGCCGATGGCAAGGAGATAAAAGGCACAATCAGCCTATACCCCATAATTGCCGACAATGGTGGTCTGTTGGGCGTACTGGGTATTATTCGGCAAAAGTAGAGCTAAATTGCTTGCTAAACCGATTTAGATTCCGGTTAACCGTTTATTCCTGTCGTTGTGCATGAACATGTTTACACACCAGATTTACTTGGTATTTGATTTTAAAAAAACTAGAAGGTAGTAGTAAATAAACAGACTCAACAAAGTTTAGTAAGTACACCAGTTCCTTCGAGTGTAACAGGTGCTTAAATTGATATAATACCAAACACCATACATGTTTCTTTGCATGTCGCATAATCTATGTGACATAAATAAATGCTCCTATCTTTTACCAATAAGTTGTAATCCAGTTTTTATTTAGTCGACCCTTAAAAAGTCATTTTTAATTTTTTTGAAAAGAGAGGGTAGAAAAGAAAATGAAAAAATTGCATCTGAAATTGGAAAAATAGCGTCTGAA
>Ga0078972_1003367_pt1 | contig 48227 bp, 31 predicted proteins | sample YelNatPaOPGAMG01_FD_67568 | JGI IMG/M metagenome (GOLD analysis project Ga0078972, IMG submission 67568) | Hot spring thermophilic microbial communities from Obsidian Pool, Yellowstone National Park, USA - OP-RAMG-01 (SPADES assembly) (version 2) | ecosystem: Environmental > Aquatic > Thermal... | reverse complement strand
CCAAAAAATTGATCATTCAAAGGTTTGTTGGATTTTTCATCTTGGACTTTCAATGCAAAATAAACTACTTCACGCTTTTTTGAAATTCGATTTACAGTTAGCTATCATCTCTTTTTCAACACTTTGACTTTTAAAGGAAGTCATGCTCACAAGGCAATTCGTCTTGTTTGAACAAAAAAAATCTTCTTGTATCATTGTAGCTCAAGATTTATGCTATCTTCTGAATTTTTATGTACCTTTGTACACATTTTTTAAAATCATTATGGGAAAAATAGACGAACTCGATCGCAAAATTTTAAGCATTATCACTCAAAATGCCCGAATCCCTTTCAAAGATGTGGCCGAAGAATGCAATGTTTCAAGAGCTGCCATACATCAGCGGGTACAACGTTTGATTGAATTAAAAGTCATTACCGGTTCTGGCTATTATGTTGATCCAAAAGCACTTGGTTACCAAATATGTGCCTACATCGGAATTACGTTGGAAAAAGGTTCCATGTACAAAAAAGTAGTTCCTGAATTAGAGAAAATTCCTGAAGTAGTCGAATGTACCTACACCTTAGGGCCTTATTCGATTCTAATTAAAATCTATGCTAAAAGTACCGAACACTTAATGCAACTGCTAAATGGTAAAATACAAGAAATAAACGGAGTGGTGGCAACAGAAACGCTTACGGCGTTAGATCAACGAATTCAACGTCAACTGCCGATTCAAACAAAAGACGAAACAGAATAAATCAAGCAAAAAAAGTATTCATTTGGAGGAATGTCAAAAAAAGTGAGAATCCGAAACATTCTTCGAACCCTAAAAATACGTATATTCAAGGAAATGATTATTTTGGCGAGTTCCAACCATCCTTCGTGTTCAAAATAAAATTAAACGTATGAAAATCAATGTACAAGCTGTTTTTAAGATCAGAACAAGTTGAGCAACAAAAGAAAGTTAAATATATGTAAATAACTTGTCATGCTCATTTCCTCTCATTATTTTTGTTTGTTTTGTACAATACTAAATAATAGTAAAAATAGCAACAAAATAAAATGCCTTCTTTATTGCAATATATTGAATATGAATAAATTGATGACATCATCACTTAATATGAAAAACAACATCAATCACTATTAAGTAACCATTGAGTTTAACTGTGATTTTACATACATGAAAAAAAATTACTTTCTCCTCTCTCTTTTATTGCTTTTTTCATTTCATTTCATAAAAGCACAAAACTTTCTGACTAAATACTCTTCTGATCAAGCTATTTCGATTGCCATTGGACCGGGTTATTTGTATGGAGATGCCGCTGCCAAAAAAATTTCTTTAACCAATCACACTTTATCCGATTTTGCTACGGTTAATGTGGGTTTGTCCATTGACGCAGACTATTCAAGGTATTTTGTTCCGGGACTTTCCTTTGATGTGGCTTTATTATACTCTCACTTTAAAGGAAATGAAGCCGATTCGCATCTATCCTATCGAGGATATGCGTTTGAATCACACATGGGGGAATTATCAGGAAAAATTCAATTTGAACCAATCTCTTTTGTTGAGAAGGAACGCATGTTGCTGGATCCTTATGTGCTTGTTGGTGTGGGAGTTGTTGGCGCTTATGTTCCATCATGGAAATTTGCGCAAGACTCAGGAAGACCTAATGATACTGATCATCTTAAACATCATACGCTAGGATTCTCTGCCATTGGAGGAATTGGATTAAAGTTTCCAATCGCACCTTCATTGGATGGAAAGTTGGAATTTACTTTTCACAGCACATCCACAGATTATTTAGATGGGTTTCATCCAAAGGCTTCCAAATACAATGATTTTTTTATCATCAGCCTCATCAAAATCAGCTATCGCCTCTTTCAGCATCAAGAATTTGAAGGATACGATTAAACATCGTTATTTGAGATAAGATGATAAAAACTGCGTGATATTGGTTTCAATACGTTGCAAGACATCTTCCGATGATTCATCTTTGACGAAAGATTCTCCCAGCAAGTGTTCGTACAATTCAATGTATCGATTACTGATTTGTAAAACAACGTCATCCGTCATTTCAGGGATTTTCTCGTCGGATTTACCGTGAAATCCATGTTGCATTAACCATTCACGAACAAATTCCTTTGATAATTGCTTTTGAGGCAATCCCTTTTTGAAACGGTCTTCATAACCCTCCGCATAGAAATAACGGGATGAATCAGGCGTATGAACCTCATCAATCAAAAAGATCTGTTGATCGTGTTTCCCAAATTCATATTTAGTATCTACTAAGATGAGCCCTCTTTCAGCAGCAATCTGAGAGCCACGTTCAAAAAGTTGCAAGGCATAGCGTTCTAATAACGCATAATCATCAGCATTCACCAATTCGGAATTCAAAATTTCTTCTTTTGAAATATCCTGATCATGACTTCCCTGTTCTGCTTTCGTTGTAGGAGTAATGATCGGGTGAGGAAGTTTTTCATTTTCATGCAAACCGTCTGGCAGAGGCACTCCGCAAATTGAACGAATTCCTTGTTGATAGCTTCGCCAAGCGCTGCCACACAAATATCCTCTAACAATCATTTCTACAGGGAAAGAGTCACAACGAAGGCCTACCGTTACCATTGGATCAGGAGTGGCTACTTTCCAATTGGGACAAATATCTTTTGTTTCATCTAAAAATTTGGCAGCAATTTGATTTAATATTTGTCCTTTGTATGGAATACCCTTGGGCAAAATGACATCAAAAGCCGAAATTCGATCGGTTGCGACCATCACTAACACATCGTCGCCGATGGTATAGACATCTCGTACTTTACCATGATACACATGTGTTAATCCTTTGAAATTGAATTGGGTGGCAATAATTGGCTGTGGCATACAATGTAAAATAAGGTATTAAACAAAAAGAGTCATCAATCAAATTTCCCATGATTCAATCGAATTCATTAAATCACTGAATGTTTTCACAGTTGATTTGGCTTGTACAGCTTGGATTTGTTCAACCATGGCTTCTTCATACGTAGTTTCCTCCACATCTCGAATCACTCCCAACGCAATTGGAAGATCGGGACCGCTCATGGAAGCAAGCCGTTGATGTAGAAAATAATCTTTGGTTGTGGCATCGTGAACTAAAATATCTTTTTCCGAGATCCCATTTTCACCCAACGTGACTGCTTTCAAAGAAAAACCGTCAAGCACTAACCCTTTCTCTTTGTTTTTCCCAAAAAGCATCGGCTCGCCGTGATGAAGGAAAATAGCATTTTCGGATCTCAATTCTTTTGTACTGACCATCTTGTAAGCTCCATCATTAAAGATGACACAATTTTGCAGTACTTCAACCACGGATGTCCCGTGATGTTTGGCCGCTGAAACCATGACATCTACAGAAGTTGGAATGTCAACATCAACCGTTCGTGCAAAGAACGTCCCACCAGCCCCGAAAATCAGATCAGCCGGTTGAAAAGGACGTTCAAAAGTACCGTAAGGTGATGATTTAGTGACCAACCCTTTGGGAGATGTTGGTGAGAACTGCCCTTTAGTCAACCCATAAATTTCATTATTATGAAGCACGATGTTAATATCTATGTTTCGTCTCAATGCATGAATAAAATGATTTCCTCCAATGGCAAGGCAATCGCCATCACCGGTAAATTGCCATACGGACAATGAGGGATTGGCTACTTTTACTCCGGTAGCAATGGCTGTAGCTCGCCCGTGAATGGTGTGAAACCCATATGTATTCATGTAATAAGACAATCGGGACGAACAACCAATACCCGAAATGACAGCAGTTTGAGCAGGACTGACATTGACGGCAGCCAATGCCTTGTAAATCGCATTTAAAATAGCAAAATTACCACAACCGGGACACCACCGAACGTATTGATCACTTTTAAAATCTTGCGGTGAATAGAGTGAGTTTGTCATAATGATCTTGACTTAAAGATATTGCTCAATATGTATTGATCGAATAAAAAAACAACGTAATCATATCATGGATGAAATGAAATGAACAATTTCTTCCACTTCGAAAGGTTGCCCTTGTATTTTGTTGTATTGACTCATTTCGATTCCTGTTACTTTAGTTCTCAAATAGGAAGCAAACTGGCCGTCGTTGAGCTCGAAAACGATAATTTTTTTGAATGCACTCAATACCTCCTGCGTATTTTTAGGAAGAGGCATGATGAAATTAAAATGAGCCAAAGCTACACGTTTTCCTGAATCATTCAGTTCATCGACGGCTGTACTGAGATGCCCGAACGTACTTCCCCATCCCACCATCAAAATATCGGCTGTTTGATCTCCATAAATCGATAACGGTGGAATGTAATCGGCAATTTTTTCTATTTTCGAACGTCGAATGGCTACCATTTTTTGGTGATTCTTCGGATCCGTTGAAATTTCACCCGTGACATCCGATTTTTCCAATCCACCAATACGATGCATAAATCCTTCCATGCCGGGAATCATCCAATAACGGTTCAATTTTTCTTGATCACGCAAGTAAGGTTTCCAATCGGAAGCAATCATGGGCGCACGAGGAGGTGTGATATCGGGAAAATCGTTCAATGAAGGTAATTTCCACAAAGCTGTGCCATTGGCAATGAAACCGTCAGTCAATAAAATAACCGGAGTGACATGTTCAACGGCAATTTTTGCAGCCCAATAAGCGTAGTCAAAACAATTATCAGGTGTGCTGGCTGCCATGACAACCAACGGACTTTCACCATTTCGACCATAAAGCGCCTGAAGAAGGTCTGCCTGTTCTGTTTTTGTCGGCAGTCCGGTAGATGGACCACCACGTTGAACATTAACAATTACCAAAGGCAGCTCAGCCATAACAGCCAAGCCGATGGCTTCGCCTTTGAGTGCTAATCCGGGTCCTGATGTTGATGTAACAGCCAGATTGCCAGCAAAAGAAGCTCCAATGGCTGTTGAAATGCCGGCAATTTCGTCTTCTGACTGAATGACTTTAACACCCAAATCTTTTCGTGCAGCCAATTCGTGCATGATATCCGATGCCGGCGTGATGGGATAACTTCCAAGAAAAAGAGGTAGATGGGCTTTTTCAGCAGCTGCAATCAAACCGTAAGCAACAGCTTTATTTCCATTGATGCTGGTATAACGCCCTTTTTCAATGTTCGATTTTACAATCCGATAAGTGGAAACAGCTGCTTGAATGTTGTCACCATAATGATAGCCATCCACTAATGCTTTGATATTGGCATTTAATATTTCAGGTTTCTTGGAGAATTTTTTGGTCAAAAATGCTTGTGCTTTGTCAATCGGACGATTAAACAACCAGCAGATCAAGCCTAAAGCAAACATGTTTTTAGAACGAACACCCAATTTGTTATCAATGGACGTTCCTTCCAAACTTAATTTTGTCATCTCGGTGAGTGGAATTCCCAGCAACTGAACATCCTGAAGATTCAACTCCGTGAAAGGATTATTCGTTTGAAATTCTGCCTTTTGCAATCCTGAATCGGTAAAGGTATTTTCATCATAAATGATTACTCCGCCCGGTTTTACCTCATGAGCATTCACTTTAAGAGCTGCCGGATTCATTACCACTAGCACATCGGCCTTATCTCCTGGAGTATGGACTTTCTGAGAACCTAAATGAACCTGAAACCCCGACACACCACCAATTGTTCCTTGAGGAGCTCTGATTTCAGACGGATAATCAGGGAAAGTGGAAATTTCATTTCCTAAAATGGCAGATAAATTGGAAAACAAGGTTCCTGTAAGTTGCATGCCGTCGCCCGAATCACCTGAAAACCGAATAACGACATGATCTAATTCGATAATTTTATGGGATGGTGTCATAATATAGAATTCCTTTTAAAAGGTATAAGATACACTAATTCAAAGCCTTACTTATTTTACTATTTCCATGATGTGCACTGCAAAGGTACTTTTTTTTTTATAAGAAATGATTCAATCTCCTTTTTATTTTTTACGCATTTATTTTCATTTTTCATACGCAACCAGTTGTGTCGGATGCTAAGGTTGTTTGAAACTGACAAAAAAATCATTCGCCTGTGAATGAGTACATCGATGGTTCGTTTCAAACATCCGTTTTGCACCAAAGATAGATGACATGTGATCTGCCGTTAGACTATGCATGGATGCTTTGCCCTTTTCTTAGCATTAAAATCATTTCCGAATGAACCTCAGAATGGGCAGAAAAAAGAAGAACACACTGTTTTTTTTTTTAACATTCATCCTGCAAAGGTAGGCAAGGAATGAGTGTCAAAAAGATGCTGAGCAGCAGAAAAGATCAAAAAGAATAGCACACGAATTAAAATAGTTCACCAATCAGAACACATGAAAAAACATCACAACCAAAGAGACAACAAGAAGGCATTGGTCAATCTATTTTAAGTAAAAAAAGACTTGGAATGACTTTTTCTTCATTGATTTTTCGATAAAAAGCGAACAGAACCAATTTTTTAACGATTTTGAATTGGAATATACGGTTTCCGTTCGCTAACATTTTTATATGCAGGGCGAATAATACGTTTGCTTTCGAAATTAAGTTCTTCGATCCGATGCGCCATCCAACCGGCAATGCGCGCCATGGCAAAGATGGGAGTAAATATTTCCCTTGGAAGGCCAATCATCTCATACACAAATCCGGAATAGAAATCAACATTGGCACAAACTTGTTTGTTGACATTCATTCCTTTGAATTCCATAAAGGTTTCGATAGCCAATTTTTCCAAGCGGGTTAAAAAATCAAATTCTTTTTCGCGTCCTTTTTCCCGAGCTAAATCATGTGCCATGTCACGAAGAATCACTGCTCGCGGATCGGAAATAGTGTAAACGGCATGACCAATCCCATAAATTAATCCTTTTCTGTTGTAGGCTTCTTTTTTTAATATTTTCAACAAATAAGATTTGATTTCTTGTTCACTTTCCCAATCACTGATTGCTTCTTTCAGATGATTGAACATATCCATTACCTGGAGATTGGCGCCACCATGCAAAGGGCCTTTTAAGGAACCAATGGCCGCAGCAACTGACGAATAAGTATCAGTACCTGAAGAACTTGTCACGCGGATGGTAAAAGTAGAATTATTTCCGCCGCCATGTTCGGCATGTAACACTAAAGCCATGTCCAACACCCTGGCATCCAATTGTGTATATCGATCTTTCCCTTTCAACATGTAAAGGAAATTTTCAGCAATCGACAAATCATCTTTAGGATGTCGAATGGCCAGCGTTTGTCCCTGATAATTGTGGCGCATGCTGTGATAAGCATAAGCAATGATGGTTGGAAATTTAGCAATCAATGACACGGCTTGTCTCATAAGATTTTCAGGGGTAATGTCATCGGCTTTTTCGTCGAAAGTGTACATAATCATGACTGAACGAGCCAGAATGTTCATTATGTCATGCCCTTGAAGCTGAAGGATGCTAAATTTTGAAAGTTCTTCAATGGAACGCTGTTCCGAAAGCAATTGATTAAATGAACTCAACTCATCCGGCGAGGGAAGATAACCAGCCAATAACAAAAAAACGGTTTCTTCAAATCCGAATCGTTTTTCTTTTTCAATGGAAGAGGCTATTTCCTCCACATCGATTCCGCGATAAATCAACTTGCCCGGAATAGCTTTTAAGGCAGCTCCTTCCTGACGCTCATAGCCAATGACATCTCCGATGGTTGTTAAACCCACTAATACACCAGAATGATCTTCATTTCGTAACCCTCTTTTTACATTGTATCGCGTAAATAATTCAGTGTCAATATGACTGGTTACTTTAATGGATTCCGTCAATTTCTTTATTACATCATCTGTATTCATAATGGGTTATGTTTTATTTTGTTGTTTTGTTAAAAAAAAAAGCAACCGGATGAGACATGGGAAGAAACAAAATGAAATAACTCATGTTCAAGAATTTGAAAAAGAGACCTTTCATTGGTTCGTGTTCATCCTATTGAATGTGAAATTTGTTCGATCATTTCTTCAGTAAATTGAGTAGTCGTCAGCAATTGTGCATGTTCTGTCTGTGAATAAAGATCTGCAGTCATTTTCCCCGCCGCCATCAGATTTTCGAGCGCCTGTTCGATGTAAGCAGCAGCTTCGGTCCATTCAAGATAATTCAGCATCATGACACCGGACAGCAACAAAGAAGAAGGATTGGCTTTCCCTGTTCCTACAATGTCAGGCGCTGTCCCATGAGTAGCTTCAAAAATGGCATGGCCGGTGATTAAATTTAGATTTGCACCCGGTGCAATACCAATTCCTCCCACACAAGCTGCTAACTGATCAGAAATATAATCACCGTTGAGATTCATGGTAGCAATCACTGAATGATCTTCAGGATGAAGCAGTGATTCCTGCAAGAAAGCATCGGTAATGACATCTTTCACAATCACTTTTCCACCATTTTTAGCTTGGATCAGCGCCTCATCGGCAGCTTCTTTGCCCTGATTCTTTTTCAATTCAAGATAAGTCGGCCAGCAAAAAGTCTCTGCTCCAAATTCCTGTTGAGCAAGCTGATAACCCCATTGTTTAAATGCACCTTCAGTAAATTTCATAATATTTCCTTTATGCACTAAAGTGACGCTCGGTAAATGATGCTCCACAGCATAACGAATAGCTGCCCGCACCAATCGTTCCGACCCTTCTTTCGAAACAGGTTTTACGCCCAAAGCACTGCTCTCAGGAAACCGAATTTGATGTACGTTCATTTCCTTCAAGAGAAAATCACGAAGTTTACTGTTTTCGGCGCTGCCAGCTTCAAACTCAATCCCGGCATAAATATCCTCCGTATTTTCTCTGAAAATGACCATATTGACCTTTTCGGGATGTTTAACAGGTGCCGGCACTCCTTGAAACCAACGCACAGGACGCAAGCAAACATACAAATCCAACGTCTGACGAAGAGCTACATTCAACGATCGAATGCCGCCTCCGATGGGTGTTGTCAAAGGCCCTTTTATGCCAACACGAAATGTTTGAAAAGCGGCCAATGTCTCATTGGGCAACCATGTTCCTGTTTTTCGATAAGCCTTTTCACCGGCCAACACTTCTTTCCATTCAATGTGTCGTTTTCCCTGATACGCTTTCTTGACGGCGGCATCCATGATTTTTTTGGCACTCGCCCATATTTCCGGACCGATGCCATCCCCTTCGATAAACGGGATCGTCGGCTTGTCGGGCGTGTCTATTTTTTGATTTATATATCTGATTAACATTAGAATAAATATTTTGAAGCAAGTTAATTCGTTGTGGTGTTTTTTAATTTGTTTAGGGCACTTCCGGCAACAAACCATTCAATTTGTTCTTGATTGTAAGTATGATTCACAACAATCATTTCCTTTGAGCCATCTTGATGATGCAGTTCCACGTTCAATGATTTGTTCGGTTCAAAAGAAGTTAACCCAAGAACATCGAAGGTGTCATTTTCCTGAATTTTGTCATAATCGGCCGGATCAGCAAACGTTAGAGCCAACATGCCCTGTTTTTTCAAATTGGTTTCGTGAATGCGCGCAAATGATTTAGCCAAAATGACTTTTACTCCCAAAAATCGAGGTTCCATTGCTGCATGTTCACGCGAAGAGCCTTCTCCATAATTTTCTTCAGCTACCACAATGGATGCAAAACCTTGCTGCTGAATGTGCAAAGCAACCAATGAGACAGCCTCATATTTTCCGGTGAAAGGATTGAGCACTTCATTGGTTTTTCCGTTAAACGCATTAACGGCTCCCATTAATAAATTTTTAGAAATATTAGCCAAATGACCTCTGAATCTTAACCATTCTCCTGCCATCGAAATATGATCCGTTGTGCATTTTCCTGAAACTTTAATCAACAAACGCAGATTGTGAAAATCACGACCATCCCACGGATCAAAAGGCTTCAAAAATTGCAATCGCTGCGAATCAGGACGAATGTCAATCACCAACGAATCCCCATCTTCCAAAGCGGTGATGCATCCTTTATCTACCAACTCATAGCCTTTAGCCGGCAACTCATCTCCGTTAGGTTCATGCAGTTGAACAAGCTTACCATGAGCTGCTGGCAATGCATCGGTGAGCGGATTGAATGTCAAACGACCGGCTAATGTCAACGCCGTCACTAAACTTGGCGACGCAACAAAATGAAAGGTATTGGGATTGCCATCCGTTCGTTTAGCAAAATTCCGATTAAAGGATGAAACAATGGAATTCCGTTTCTCAGGATGGTCTGTTTGCCGCTTCCATTGTCCAATGCAAGGGCCACAGGCATTAGCCATCACCATCCCGCCGAAATGCAGAAAGGGCGTTAACAAACCATCTCTTTCTGCGGTTGCTCTCACTTGTTCTGACCCGGGTGAAATAACAAATTGTGATCTGGTAGAGATGCCTTCTTCCATAGCCTGCTTGGCAATGGACGATGCTTTCGATAAATCTTCGTAGGAAGAATTGGTACATGATCCGATAAGTCCTACCTCAACTTCTTCGGGATATCCTTTTTCTTTAACCATTTGCACAAAAGTGGATACAGGATATGCTGCATCCGGTGTAAAAGGCCCGTTAATATAAGGTTCCAACTGATTCAAATCAATGGTAATTAACTGATCAAAATATTTTTCAGGCGATACGGCGATTGCATCATCGGCTTTTAATTCACTCTTAACCGACTCGGCAGCACGAGCAATGGCTGTTCGTTGCGTTGCTTCAAGATAAGCCGCCGTTTTCTGATCAAACGGGAAAATGGAAGTGGTCGCTCCAACTTCAGCTCCCATATTGCAAATAGTTGCCCTGCCGGTAGTGGAAATAGACGAAACTCCCTCTCCAAAATATTCCAATATGGCATTGGTTCCTCCTTTTACGGTGAGAATGCCTGCTAATTTCAATATCACATCTTTGGGAGAAGCCCATCCATTTAATCTCCCAATCAACTGAACACCAATCAATTTTGGCATTTTCAATTCCCATGGCATTCCAACCATCACATCAACTGCATCAGCGCCGCCCACACCCACAGCGATCATTCCCATGCCTCCGGCATTAGGCGTATGAGAATCCGTACCAATCATCATACCACCCGGCAAAGCATAATTTTCAAGCACAACCTGATGAATAATGCCTGCGCCCGGCTGCCAAAAATCAATGCCGTATTTTTGACATACTTGTTTCAAAAAATAATATACTTCATCATTGTTAGTCAATGCTTGTGCTAAATCTTGTTTTGCCCCAAACTGAGCCGTGATGAGATGATCACAATGAACGGACGAAGGCACAGCCGTTCGTCTTTTTCCTGCATTGATAAATTGAAGTAAGGCCATTTGTGCGGTCGCATCTTGCATCGCAACGCGGTCGGGAGCAAATGTTGCATAATCTCGCCCTCGTTCAATCTCCTTTTTAAAAGGAGATAAATGCGTAAACAAAATTTTTTCGGCTAGTGTCAACGGCCTTTGCAATTGGCTGCGAACCTGATCCAAACGGCTTTTGTATTGTTGATAAAAAAGAACAGCATCTGAAGAAGTCATACGTAATGTTGCTTAAATTAAAAATAAAAAGCGAATCCACCATGAAAGGAAGAATCAAATCCTTTGGTGAGAATCTTTATGCTTGTTTTAAAAAACGATCAATGTCCACAGCCGCATCTCGACCTGAAGCAATGGCACGTACCACCAGTGAAGCACCCAGAGCGGCATCACCTACCGCAAAAACGTTCGGAAGACTTGTCCGATGTTGGGCATCAACAGCCACATTTTTGCGTTGATTCAACTCGATCCCAAGTTGTTCTAAAAACCCTTCGTACACAGGATTTGTAAAACCCATTGACAATAAAACCAAATCCGCTTTGATCACTTTTTTGACCCCAGTGCGAGACATGACCATCGTTCCGTCGTCATTTTTTGACCAACTCACTTCTTCCACTTCAGCACCTTTGACAAAACCGTTTTCTCCAATAAATTGAACTGTATCCAAATTCCAATATCGGACACAACCTTCTTCGTGTGAGGAGGAAGTTTTAAGCACCATCGGATACAAAGGCCAAGGTGTTTCTGGATTGTGATGAGCCGGAGGTTGTGGTAAAATCTCAATTTGTGTCACGCTCAATGCTTTTTGACGAATGGAAGTTCCCACACAATCGGAACCGGTATCACCGCCACCAATCACCAGCACATTTTTGCCTTTAGCCGAAAGCAAATCCTGATCGTCATACGGTTCGCCGGCATTGATCCGATTTTGTCTTTGAAGAAATTCCAATGCAAAATAAATGCCTTTCATCGAACGTCCGGGAACATTTAAATTTCGGGGCACTCCCGAACCAATAGCAATGCAGACTGCATCAAATTCATTCAAAAGGGTCGTTGCCGGTATGTCCACTCCAACATGAATGGAAGTTTTGAATTCCACTCCTTCCGCCATCATCAAATCCAATCGGCGATCAATCACTTGTTTGTGAAGTTTGAAGTCAGGAATCCCAAAACGCAACAATCCGCCGATTGCTTCATCTTTTTCAAATACCGTCACTGAATGACCTTTGTGATTCAATCGATTAGCACAAGCTAAACCAGCCGGACCGGATCCAACGATAGCCACTCGTTTGCCGGTACGATGTTTGGGAATCACCGGTTTGATAGAACCTTCCAAAAAAGCCTGCTCAGCCACTGCTGCTTCGTTTTCGCGAATCGTAACAGGTTCTTCGTGCAATTTCAGGACACACGATTTTTCACAGGGCGCCGGACAAACACGTCCGGTAAATTCAGGAAAATCATTGGTGGAAGATAATATTTTATAGGCCTCAAACCATTTTCCTTTGTAAGCAAGATCCTGCCATTCAGGCATTTTATTTCCCAAAGGACAAGCCCAATGGCAAAAAGGAATGCCGCAGTCCATGCAACGGGAGGCTTGCAATTTCCGATCTTCTACATTGAGGGTCTGTTCCACTTCAGAGAAATCATAAATACGCTCAGCGACAGGACGATAACCTGCCTCTTTGCGATGTATGGTCATAAATGCTTTTGGATTTCCCATATCTTTGTTTTGTTAATATTTTTAATAATTTCAAGTTCCCTTGACAGGGAAGTAACCTAGTTAATAATCACGCTCAACGTTGGCAATTTTCGCCTCAAGGGCTGCAACTCTCTGAGCATGAAGCACTTTTTTATACTCAATCGGCATAATTTTGATAAACTGGGTAAGCGATTGTTCCCAATTTTCCAACAATTCCTTTGCAATGGCACTATCCGTGTATCGAACATGCGATTCAATAAGGTCGGTCAATTCTTTAATATCAGCCACTTCTTCTACCAGTGACAATTCAACCATCTCCATATTGCAAAAATAATCAAAATTATTTTCAGGATCCCAGACATACGCAATGCCACCACTCATGCCGGCAGCGAAATTTCGTCCGACATTACCCAAAACGACGGTACGACCTCCGGTCATATATTCACAACAATGATCTCCCGTTCCTTCCACAACAGCAATAGCACCGCTGTTTCGAACACAAAACCGTTCACCTACCCGACCACTGATATAAACTTCACCGCCGGTTGCTCCATACAATAAGGTATTGCCGGCAATAATGTTTTCGTGCGATTTGAACGTGCTGCCAACCGGCGGTTTCACAATGATACGTCCACCGGAAAGTCCTTTGCCTAAATAGTCATTGGCATCACCTTCCAATTGAAATGTAATTCCATTGACCAAAAAAGCGCCAAAACTCTGACCTGCTGAGCCTGCAAAAAGAATGTTGATGGTGCCATCGGGCAATCCGGTTTCACCAAATTGCTCAGCAATACGCCCTGACAACATCGCTCCCACAGCGCGATCGGTGTTGTGAATCGGATATTGCAACTGAACGGGAATGAACGTTTCCACCGCATTTTTCGTCGCATCGATCAACTGAAGATCCAAAACATCGTTGATTTTATGTTTTTGTTCAGTCACTTTACGCACCGGAAAGAGATCAGCTTCTTTAGGCCGATAAAGAATTTGCGAAAGATCTATTTTCTTTAGTTTTGAATTCATCTGTTCCATTGATTTTGGATGAATCAAATCAGCCCGCCCGATAATATCGTCTAATTTCGTAAAACCGAGTTCAGCCAAGTGTTCACGTACTTCTTCCGCTAAAAATGTAAAGAAATTGACCAAATATTCATATCGTCCTACAAAATGCTGACGCAGCTTTTCATCTTGCGTTGCAACTCCCATCGGACAGGTGTTCAGATGACATTTGCGCATCAACACACATCCCAATACGATCAATGCACTTGTTGCAAAGCCAAATTCTTCGGCGCCCAACAAAGCCATCATGACAATGTCACGACCTGTTTTAATTTGACCGTCAACCTGTAACCGAACATTTCCCCGCAGGTTATTCAACACCAACGTCTGTTGTGTCTCGGCCAATCCTAATTCAGCCGGCAATCCGGCATGTCTGATGGAACTCATCGGACTTGCCCCGGTGCCACCTTCACATCCGCTGATGAGAATCATATCGGCCTTTGCTTTAACAACGCCCGCAGCAATAGTTCCCACGCCAGATTCAGAAACCAATTTCACACTGATGCGTGCGTTGGGATTGACATTTTTCAAATCGAAAATCAATTGTGCCAAATCCTCAATGGAATAAATATCGTGATGCGGAGGCGGTGAGATAAGCGAAATTCCCGGAATGGAATGGCGCGTTTTGGCAATCATTTCGTCCACCTTAAAACCAGGTAATTGTCCTCCTTCGCCCGGCTTTGCTCCTTGTGCAATTTTTATCTGAATTTCATCAGCATTCACCAAATAATGAGTTGTTACGCCAAAACGACCGGAGGCCACTTGCTTGATAGCACTGCGAGCAGAAGTCCCGTCAGGACGAGGCTTAAACCGTTCAGGATCTTCACCTCCTTCACCGGTGTTGCTCTTTCCTCCTATGGCATTCATTGCCAATGCTAAAGCTTCATGTGCTTCCCGACTTATCGATCCGAATGACATGGCTCCCGTGACAAAACGTTTCATAATTTCGCTCGCCGGTTCCACTAATGACACATCGATAGGATTCCGTTGATACGTCATTAAATCACGAAGAAAAATCGGATGTTCTTTCTCGTCCACTAAACGTGAATATTCCTTAAATTTTTTATAACTTCCCAAACGGGTTGCCAATTGAAGTTTGGAAATAGTTTCAGGATTCCATGCATGCACTTCGCCATACACCCTATAGGCATAATTTCCATAACTATCCAACAAATCATTTTCGGCTTCGTATTCAAATCCGTTTCGATGTGCGCGCAACGTTTCTTCGGTAATATCTTCCAAGTCAGCGCCTTCAATTTTCGAATGCATCCCTTTGAAATATTTTTCCAAAAATGAATTGGACAAGCCCAACGCTTCAAAAATACGAGCCCCGTTGTAACTTTTAATGGTTGATATGCCCATTTTGGACATGATTTTCAACAAACCTTTATGAATGGCTTTCAAATAATGTTTCTCGGCTGTATCAAAATCCAATTGAATTTCTTTGCGATTGACCAAATCATTGAGAACGGCAAATGCCATGTAAGGATTAACACCACTAGCCCCAAACCCTATCAATAAAGCAATGTGCATTGTTTCGTATGCTTCGGCTGTTTCTACAATCAATGCAATTTGAGCACGTTTGCACTGATTGTTCAAATGCGTATGAACGGCAGACAAAGCAAGCAACGATGGAATGGGAGCCAACTCAGCCGTAACGCCCTTATCGGAAAGAATAATATAATTATATCCCGAATCAACGGCATTCTCCGCATCCAGACACAATTGCTGAATAGCCGCTTCCATGCCGGCTTGTTTGCCGGAAACAGGGAAAAGCATTGACAACGTTTTGGTAGTAAATCCCTTATATTTCAAGTTGCACAAAATATCCAATTCAGTATTTGTCAACACAGGCACAGGCAAGCGCACAACCTTACAATGTTCAGGCGAAGGATGAAGGATGTTCCCGCCAATGGAACCGATGTAATTAATGGTTGACATGACTAATTCTTCGCGAATCGGATCAATCGCAGGATTGGTTACTTGTGCAAATTGCTGCCTGAAATAAGTAAACAAACGCTGAGGCTGAGTGGACATGACAGCCGGCGGAATGTCATTTCCCATAGAACTGGTCGGCTCAGCGCCGGTCATTCCCAACGGAATCATGATTCGTTCAATGTCCTCTTTGTTGTAGCCAAAAACACGCAACATGACATCATACTGATCTACATGGTGTTTCACTTGCCGTCCGGAAGAAAGATTCCCTAAAATTACACGGTTTTTTTCTAACCATTCTTTGTAAGGATAGGCCGTTGCCAACTCCGATTTTAATTCCGGATCACGTAAGATAATGCCTTCTTCCGTGTCCACCATTAACATTTTTCCGGGTCGCAATCTCCCTTTTTCTTTAATTTGCGAAGCATCAAACGATAACACGCCCGTTTCTGAAGCAATCACCATCACATCATTTTTTGTGATCAGATAACGTGCCGGTCGCAGGCCATTTCGATCAAGCATCCCTCCCGCAAAACGTCCGTCAGAAAAAATAATAGTGGCAGGGCCATCCCAAGGCTCCATAAAAATGCTATGATATTCATAAAAAGCTTTTAATTCGGGCGAAATGGGATTTTTATCATTAAAACTTTCAGGAATCAACATAGCCAAAGCGTGAGGAATACTCATCCCACTCATGACAAAAAACTCGAGCACATTGTCTAACGTCGCGCTGTCGCTCATGCCGGGCTGAACAATAGGATCCAACTCATCCATCGGACCTAAAAGCTCCGGATTTAACACACTTTTGCGCGATTGCATCCAACTGCGATTGCCGCGAATGGTGTTGATTTCTCCATTATGCCCTAACATCCGAAATGGTTGAGCTAACGACCATGTTGGAAATGTATTCGTCGAAAAACGCGAGTGTACCAATGCCAAAGCACTGGTAAAATAAGGATTGGTTAAATCAGGGAAATAGCTTCGCAATTGAATTGACGATAACATTCCCTTATATATCAGCTTTTTAGTTGATAAACTAACAAGGTAACATTGATCTTTGTCTTTTAAATCAGACTGTAACAAGGCTTTTTCAATGCGCTTCCGAATCACGTATAACCTCCGCTCAAGCTTCTCTTGATCATCACCACCCACTATAAAAAGCTGTTTAATATCAGGCTCTGCATTTTTTGCCACTTCTCCCAACACATGATCATTCACGGGAACATCCCGAATCGCAAGAATGGATAAGCCTTCATTCTCCACTTGTTGCTTAATCATAGTCAAAAAGATGGCTTGTTGCAAATCATCTTTCGGCATAAAACAAAGGCCTGTACCATATTTCCCTTTTTCTGGCACGGGAATACCTTGTAACAAAATGAACTCATGCGGAATCTGTACCAAAATGCCCGCTCCGTCACCCGTCTTGTTATCGGCTCCTTCCGCACCGCGGTGCATCATGTGTTCAAGCACCTGCAAGCCATTTTCAACAATATCGTGAGATTTTCCGCCTTTGATATTCACTACTAAACCAACCCCACATCCATCTTTTTCATAATCAGGATCATACAACCCTTGCATCGGCGGAAAAGCAACTTGATTTCTACGCTGTTTTGTCATACTGAAAGTTATTTATTTAGACCGGTTGAATAAAGAACCAAAAAAATTTCTAACGCAACTTCTTAATCATGAAGGTAAAAAAATCTGATCATCGATTCATCCATCAACTTACATCAAGCTATGATCCATCGTCCATCCTGATGATATCATTCTTTGATTTGCGTTTTTGATGTAAATTTGGATATAAAAATATCAATTCGTCACTTTTTTACCATTTCAAGCTACAAATATCTGTATTTTTTGCCAAAAAACAAAATTAGTGATCTATTATGAACAGTTTTTATGAAAATACTTGATCTGTTGTGAATAAATATACGATTTTTTTTAGCAATTTTCTCCTTTTGCTTTTCATCGGTTATTCGTTTCCATTCTCGTTGCATCCAAACAAAAACAGACAATCTTAAAAATACATCACAAAAATAAGATGATCCAAAATAAAAATCACCATTTTACTTTCAGATATCATTAAAAAACTACCAAAACTTCAATAAAAAAAGACTTTCAACGAAAGAAAAAGTGATTGAAAAAAAAACATGCCTTATTTTGCCACGTTTCTTGTATATTCATTCATAAAGATACAACAAAATGCTGATAAAAATAGAACAAGTCGTTTCACATTATTAGTTTTTTTTCATATAAACATCATGTATCTTTGTGTGTCATAACGGTCAAGAAGAATCTTTCTTTCATTCATAATAGAATTATTCAACAAACAACCAACGGTTCAATCATTCGATTCAATTGGAACCCTGAATATGTTAACCAACCAAAAGACCGAATAAACATCTCTCCGTTAAAAGTAGGATGATGATTAACAGTAAGTTTCATAAGTCTTTAGCACTAAAAAAAATCAACGTATGAAATACATTGGAGCCCACGTAAGTGCATCGGGAGGAGTTGAAAATGCTCCCATCAATGCAGCAGCCATAGGAGCAAATGCTTTTGCTCTCTTTACCAAGAATCAACGTCAATGGAATTCGGCACCATTGAGTGAGAAAAGCATTGAACAATTCAAGCAAAATTGCATTGATCATCATTTTGCTTTGGATAAAATTCTGCCTCACGACAGCTATCTCATCAATTTAGGACATCCGGAAAAGGAAGCGTTGTTAAAATCACGAACGGCGTTCCTGGACGAAATGCAACGTTGCGAAGCTTTAGGTTTATCACTTTTGAATTTTCATCCGGGATCACATTTGAATCAAATTTCCGTAGATGCATGCCTGACATTAGTAGCCGAATCCATCAACGAAGCACTTGACAAAACCCATGGAGTGATTGCCGTCATTGAAAACACAGCCGGACAAGGAAGCAATGTCGGATTTGATTTTCAGCATCTTGCCGACATTATATCTCAGGTCAAAGACAAATCGCGTGTGGGCGTTTGCATTGACACTTGTCATGCTTTTACGGCAGGATACGAATTACGAACTCCGGATGGATATCAGGCCACATGGGAAGCATTCGATCGTATCGTAGGATTTTCCTACCTAAAGGGCATCCATTTAAATGATTCAAAAAAAGAATTGGGTTCTCATGTTGATCGACATGACAACATTGGCGAAGGATTTTTAGGACTTGACTTTTTTAGTCGATTCATGAAAGATGATCGCTTCAATAACATCCCAATCATTCTGGAAACTCCCGACGAAAACAAATGGGCTCAAGAAATTGCATTGTTGAGAAAATTTGCCGAAGTATAAAACAATCTCATCAAAAATTCACACTCTAAAGAATGATTACGATAGTGCAATTCGAGTATCTATAACGCAAAAAATCAACACATCCCGAAATAGAGAAAAAAATATGCAAAATAATGTTATTTGAACAGGAATTTTATGGGCAGTGATCTGAAAGAATAGTAACTTTGCAAAAGAATAAAAGATGGCCATTCTTTATTCTTTTCAGAAGACGCTTTATTTCAACACACTAAACAAAAAGTTCTATTCATGTCAATTAAAACGTATCATGCTGTTACGCCTGAAGAGGCTGTTAAAGTCATTAAATCGGGAGATCATGTTCATTTAAGTAGTGTGGCCAGCGTGCCGCAATGTTTAGTAAAAGCCATGTGTGCGCGCGGAGATGCCGGTGAATTGCGTGATGTCCATATTCATCATTTGCATACTGAAGGTGAAGCACCTTACGCCGATGCAAAATATGAAGGAATTTTTCAACATGACGCATTTTTTGTTGGCAGCAATGTGCGAGCTTCCGTACAAGCGGGTTATTCAGACTACATTCCTGTATTTTTAAGTGAAACGCAACGGTTATATCGAGATGGCTATTTGCATTGCAATGTAGCTATGATTCAGGTATGTCCGCCCGACGAACACGGTTTTGTTTCGCTTGGTACCTCAGTAGATGCCACGTTGGCAGCCGTTGAAACGGCCGATCATGTCATTGCCGTGGTCAATAAAAACGTTCCACGCGCGTTCGGTCAGGCTATGATTCCACTCAGCATGATCGACATCTTTGTTGAAGATGATACTCCATTAGAAACCAGTCATTTCAGTGCTCCAAATGAAATTGAAACAGCCATCGGAATACACTGTGCGGAACTCATTGAAGACGGGGCATGTCTTCAAATGGGCATTGGTGCTATTCCTAATGCCGTGTTGGCACAACTTGGGAATCATAAAAATCTGGGGATACATACCGAAATGTTTGCCGACGGCGTTCTTCCGTTGGTTGAAAGTGGTGTCATTAACGGAGCAAACAAAGGCATTGACAAGGGGAAAATGGTCTCCACTTTTTTGATGGGATCGCAGGAAGTCTATAATTTCATTCATAACAATCCTCAAGTGTTGATGATGGATGTCGGTTACACAAACGATCCGTTCATCATCGCACAGAATCCCAAAACAACAGCCATCAATTCAGCCTTACAAGTGGACATTACAGGGCAGGTTTGCGCCGACTCATTAGGGCTTAAATTTTTCTCTGGCGTAGGCGGACAAATTGATTTTGTTTATGGTGCGTCACGTTCAAAAGGAGGAAAAGCGATCATTGCCATGCCGTCAGTAACCAACAAAGGGGTGAGCAAAATTGCTGCTACCTTATCTCCGGGAGCAGGCGTGGTTACCACTCGAAACCACATTCATTGGTTCGTCACAGAATATGGCGCTGTTAACTTATACGGAAAAACCTTGCAAGAACGTGCCAAACTGATCATTAGCATTGCACATCCCGATCATCGTGAAGCACTTGATAAAGCAGCCTTTGAACGATTCGGACCGCATTTCCATTTTATTAAACAATAACCATCTCCTTTATTTTCATCCATCAAGGCCGGAGCAACGATTTTTCTTCCGGCCTTGTATTTTTCATCAATTCATTGCTCATCAAAAGCAAATTTCTAAAATTTGAGCTAAAAACATTGTACATTGATAATTTAATACTATCTTTGACAACGTTTTTATATCAAGATGACAAATCGACATCAAATTTTGCTTGACAGCTTTGAGAAAAAGCTCAATGAATTGTTGCAACGTTATGCCCATGAAAAAGAAAAAAACAAACTCTTGGAGGCAGAATTGCAACAAAAAAAAGAAGATTTGATGCAAGCACACAAAACCATTTTGGAACTTCGATCTGATTATGAAGATCTTAAAATGGCACAAGCACTTTCAGGAAATGCGGAAGAACGCGAAGCCGCTCATCGACGAATTTCTCAATTAGTGCGTGAAATAGATAAATGTATTGATTTGCTGAATCAATGAAAGAGATGGAAAAGGCAACTTTTCAAATTAATGTACAGGTAGCCGGGCATCGTTTCCCGCTCAACATACAACGAGACGAAGAAATTCTGTATCGTGACGCTGCCAAAGCATTGAAAGAAGCCATTGAAATGTACCAAAAAAGGCATCCTAATTTGCCTTATGAAACCATCTTGGTCATGTCAGCCTATCATTTTGCCGTGGAACGCGAAAAAAACAAATATTCAGAAGACATTGATCCAATCGTAAAAAAACTACAAGATTTCGACAACGTTTTGGATCAGGCTTTAGCAAAATAATCCACACAACATTTACCTCTCTATTAAGTTGTTCTTGCGTTGTCTTTTGTCGGCCTTGACATAAGAACAGCCATTTTTTTGTTTTAAATTAATAGTTCAAATCGTATGAGTATTTTTGTTATAATCATCATCTGTATCATAGGAGCGGGAGCCCTTTCGTGGTTCATCACTCAAAATTTGCTGCGTAACCGCATCAAACGAATGCTGGAAGAAGCCAAAGCTGAGGCTGAAGTTTTAAAAAAGAACAAATTGCTCGAAGCCAAAGAACAATTTGTCAACATGCGTGCCGAATATGAAAAAGAAGTAGCTGCCAGAAATGCTAAAATTCAACAAACCGAAACTCGATTACAACAACGAGAAATTACTATCAATCAGAAGCAAAACGAACTACAAAAGAAACATTCCGAGCTCGATGCCCTCAAAGAAAATCTGGACACGCAACTCGAAATGATAGAACACAAGAAAAAAGAAGTTGAACAACTGCATCGAAAAGAATTACAACAATTGGAAGCCATTTCGGCTTTATCAGCTGAACAAGCCAAAGAGCGATTAATTGAATCGTTAAAGGATGAGGCAAAGACCGACGCCATGTCGTACGTAAACGAAATCATGGAAGAAGCCAAAATGAATGCCAACAAAGAAGCCAAACGCATCATTATTCAAACCATACAACGCATTGCCACTGAAACGGCCATTGAAAATGCCGTCACTGTCTTTAATATTGATTCGGATGAAATAAAAGGGCGCATCATCGGACGTGAAGGCCGCAACATCAGGGCGTTGGAAGCTGCAACCGGCGTCGAAATTATTGTAGATGACACTCCCGAAGCCATTGTCCTTTCGGCTTTTGATCCCGTTCGTCGTGAAATTGCACGTCTGGCCCTCCATCAATTAGTTGCCGACGGACGAATCCATCCGGCACGCATCGAAGAAGTGGTTGCTAAAGTTAAAAAGCAAATCGAAGAAGAAATCATCGAGACCGGAAAACGCACTACCATCGATTTAGGAATTCATGGACTACATCCTGAATTAATTAGAATGATCGGGAAAATGAAATATCGTTCGTCGTACGGACAAAACCTGTTGCAACACTCACGCGAAACAGCCAACCTGTGTGCAGTGATGGCTGCTGAATTAGGCTTAAATCCCAAAAAAGCCAAAAGAGCCGGATTGCTTCACGACATTGGAAAAGTTCCCGATGAAGAACCCGAATTGCCACATGCATTGCTTGGCATGAAATTGGCTGAACAATACAAGGAAAAACCGGACATTTGCAATGCGATTGGGTCACATCACGAAGAAATTGAAATGACAACTCTGCTGGCGCCGATTGTTCAGGTTTGCGATGCCATTTCAGGCGCTCGGCCGGGCGCACGTCGCGAAATTGTGGAAGCTTACATCAAACGATTGAATGATTTGGAGAATTTAGCCTTGTCTTATCCGGGCGTCCAAAAAACCTATGCCATTCAGGCAGGTCGCGAATTACGCGTCATTGTGGGTGCTGACAAAGTGGATGACAATGCAGTTGAAACGTTGTCGTTCGATATTGCCAAAAAAATTCAAGATGAAATGACTTATCCGGGACAAGTTAAAATCACCGTGATTCGTGAAACCCGGTCGGTAAGTTATGCCAAATAGTCAGCCAATATGAGTTAACAATAGATTCATTTCAAAACCATAAAAATGGCATACATTTTGCTATTATTGAAGTGAATAGAAAAAGTTCTTTGAAAAAAATGGGGTCGTTTGGTTTTGACAGCGAGTAGAAGAGGTAAGTAAGCATGTCGAGCGCTGGGTTGTCGGCTCGTAAATATCGATACTCTAACCAATATCTGGCGAAAATAACTACGCTCTTGCTGCTTGATTGAATAATAGTAAATCATAGCTTTATCCTCTCAAGATGAGGGGACGAGACATCTCCCAAATGCCGTGGTCTCGAGGCTCTTTGATCAGGAGGTGCAGTAAAATCGGGAATAGTTTAATATAGCTTCGTATATTAAATGAAATAACAGAAGATAAGGTTTAAGTTGGTAGCTTCGGTCTTGCTTAAACACGAAAAACTAAGCGAAGATAAACATGTAGAAAGCTTATTGCTTCCTTGTTTGGACGCGGGTTCGACTCCCGCCGGCTCCACAAAAAAAGCAGATAGTCAAATGATTATCTGCTTTTTAATTTGTACAATGGCGTTGTTATTGTTTTTATTCGGTTGGAGTGGTATAACCAAAGCTTCGTAAAGATTGTAACTTATTTCTCCAATCTTTTTCTACTTTTACAAAAAGCTCTAAATAGACTTTTTTGCCAAAAAATGCCTCCATTTCGATGCGCGATTCGACTCCTACTTTTTTCAGCGCTTTTCCCTGATGACCAATGATTATGCCTTTTTGTGACTCACGTTCAACATAAATAACCGCATTGACGCGAATAATGGATGCTTCTTCTTTAAATTTCTCAACAACCACCTCTACTGAATAAGGAATCTCCTTTTCATAATGAAGTAAAATCTTTTCACGAATAATTTCTGTTACAAAAAAACGTTCCGGTTTATCAGTCAATGAATCTTTCTCAAAAAAAGGAGGCGACTCCGGCAGCAATTCTTTAATTCGTTTAAGCAATGGCTCCAAATTAAAACGATTCAACGCTGATAAGGGAATAATTTCAGCCTGAGGAATAATCTGATGCCAACGTTCAACTAAAAGAATCAATTTTTCCTCATCAATCAGGTCAATTTTGTTGATCACCAGTAATATTTTATAATGATCGGATTCCTTCTTCACCAATTCAATAAAATCGCTGTTTTTATCACTTGAATCGATCACATCGGTCACATAGAGAATAATGTCGGCATCCGACAAGGCCGAACGAGAAAATTCAAGCATGGACTGCTGAAGCTTATAATGAGGCTTCAGGACGCCAGGCGTATCAGAATAAACAATCTGAAAATCATCTCCATTCACAATGCCCATGATGCGATGACGTGTCGTTTGAGCTTTCGATGTAATAATGGAAATGCGCTCTCCAACCAACGCATTCATTAAGGTTGATTTTCCGACATTAGGGTTTCCAACGATGTTTACAAATCCGGCTTTATGCATGATGATCAATATTCAGAGCGGTTGTTTAATAAGCATTTTGCTTGATGCAAAGATACACATATTGATGCGCCATACAAAACATCGAAAACATTCTCGTAATACCCATTTATTCAATGAGTTAAAATTATTTCACAGCTTATACCACGATCACTTCAAAAAGTAAATAACAGATTTACAGTCTTCAAGCAGCTTTCAGTCAACTAACTGCAACGAAGCAAATCAATGAAAAGAGAAAATGCCGTCTGAAAGTCAAAAAAAATAGAAATGAGAGAGAAGTTTGGTTGACATCCTCTCTCATTCACTTTTCATTCCTACCATCAAATACCTTTCCCGTGAGGAGAAAGATCGAACGGAACCACCATTTTGATGCTGACATTTCTTCCCATATTGAAAATCCCCGGTTGAATTCCTTCAGGAACTACGGGATTGTCAAAATATTTCAATCGGCTCATATTTGACTGATAACTCACATTGGCCAAATTTGTACCTTCCACATACAATTCGATGATTTTCTTCCCATTTTTATTCACAATGTTCCCGCCAAAACCGGCACTGAGCAGGTTGTATCCAGCAGTGTAAGTTTCGGTTCCATAAGCGCTAAAAAATCGATGTTGTGGCTCGTAATGCGTAAACCCAACAAAGCCATATAGGTTCCGAAACCAATGAAATCCTTTAGCAAACGTAGCTCGCAAGGTAGAATAGGTATGCAAAGGAGGAATAAATGGCAAATAACGCAAGCTGTCAGGTTCGTTACCATTCGTTCCAAGATTAGTACCATAGGTCAACGTCAGTGCGTTTTCAAAATGAAGCCAGGGGAAAATATGAAAATCGAGTGAAAAATCGCCTCCAAAAATACGTGCTTTTGTCTGCGTATACGTAAACCTTGCATACTGACCATCAGGGTTCAAACTGCCGTTCGCATTCACCCGTTCGGGAGTCCCATTGGCATCAACCATCTGTTCCTGAAAGATATAATGATCAATATTGTTATCATAAATGTCAGCGCTGGCTGTGATGGAAGGTAAATTTAAATACACACCAACATCACCCTGCACGCTAAATTCAGGTTGAAACTGTAGGTCTCCAACATGATAGATTTGTGAGCCGGGATCCGGACCGTTCGCCGATAACTCGGCAATGCTCGGAGCACGAAACCCCGTAGCCAGATTAGCTTTGATGAAAAATGAAGATGATACATTATACGTTGTCCCAATGCTTCCCGAAGCGCCTGAAAAGCGTTTATGAAACCCTTCAAACTGTTGAACTACATTTGGGGCGGAAGCAGGATTAGAACCATAATACAATGACGGAAAATATTCAATCAAGGTGTCAATGTAAGCCGATTGACTGTGAAGGGTACGAACGTCATAACGAACACCACCAGACAAATCAAATTTTCCAAATGATTTTTTCCCGAATACAAAAGCGCCAAAATCCAATTGATGATAGCCAGGAATCGGAAAATCGGTGCTATTGTTTCCCAGTTTATTATCCTGATACATTCCGTTTATTCCGACCGTTACATCATACCCATTTTCTAATGGAAGATCGTATTTAACATCATAATTCAAAGTATGCAATTCTAAATTTAAGCCGGGAACGGTAGGATTTTCAGGATGCGTATATTCTCGCCGATGACTGTATTGATAACCTACATTGACTATCATGGAGCTATTCCCAATGTTAAAATTACTGTTATCGTAAAGATTGTACATCTGCACATGTTGATGTAGCACCGGCGTAGCGTAGGAGTTCAATATTGACTGCGGAACAACGGGACGGTACGTGTCGGCGTCGGTGATTTGATATGTAAACCGTCGCAATGAATCACGACTGCCGTCGGGAATATCTTGAATATCATCAAACAGTGAAGCATTTAGATATGAATACCCCCACGATTTATTTATTCCGATCATAGCACGTGCATCTTTTTCTTTAAATCCGGTTGCATACACTCGCCCATCATGAGGATTCGTATAGTTCTTGGCTATTTTATTGGTCAATACAGTTCCCCAAACCAAGCCATGCTGATTTCCTTGCATTTCGAACGAGGTGTTAAATAATCCGTTATTCGTACCATAATCATTCGAGAAAGAACCAAGAATTTTACCGTCAGGCACCGTTGGCGCAGTGATCAAATTGACTACACCAGCCTCAGCTCCTGAACCGTAGGTTAAACTGGCAGGCCCTTTGATAACCTCAATGCGGTTAATGGCATTTTGATCTACTTCAATGCCATGCTCATCACCCCATTGCTGACCTTCGATGCGAATTCCGTCCAATAACGTCACCACCCGATTGTAACCTAAGCCGTGAATAAAGGGTTTTGAAATGTTGGGACCTGTGGTTACTGCACTGATGCCAGGCAAATGACTAATTTCTGCAATCACATTATTGGAAGCACTGTTCTCATTCAAATAGGCTTTACTCACAGCAACAATAGGAACAGGATTTTGATTGATGCGGGTAGCTTTACTCACGCCGGTAACAACCACTTCATTCAACTCCGAAGGTGATTCTGCCATTTCAAAATTGAGCAAATGGGTCACTCGCAAGTTAACAGACTTTGTAATCGTCTGATAACCCATATAACTCACTTCCACATTGGATGTGGTAAGAGGCAGATTCATAATCACATATTTCCCATGCACATCGGTAATGGCTCCTATTTTTAAATCAGGAAAATAAATATTGACGCCGATTAAAGGCGATCCGGTCGTTTTATCCGTAACCATCCCCTGAAGCGTGGCCTTGTCAGGAGAAGGAATTTCCACGGCATGAACCGTGGACAGCAGGACAACTGAAAACAAAATCAAAACTACTATTTTTTGAAACATACCATATCCATTTTAAATGAAAAGAGCTGTAAATAACGCTAATTCATATCGTTAATAATGTAGGCATCATTCATCTGTTCTTAATGAAAATATCATGTAAACAGATGACATGAACCACCATGTAGAATGCAATGCTTGTTGTGACAAACAAATGGCACTGCATTATCAATAGATTACAAATAAATAATTAAATAACAAGAAGATGATCCGTTACCGGAGGAGCACGCAATAAAAAAGAAGCAGCATAGACAAGAAACGCTTTGCTCGTTTTGATTAATCTCTCTTGATGGAAAGGCGAGAAAACGGCCGGAGGAAGCGGATGCTCAGTTTGAGCAGTATAAAGGAAGAATTCAAAATCACAAATCGGGCAATCTTGCTCATTCGGAGCAGCAAACTTTGTTTCAGTGTCGTGCGTTACAATAACCTCATGATGAATAAAAAAGAGGTGAAAGGGTTTAATAGAGAGAGCCACTAACATCAACAAAAACAAGGAAAAAGCCAGTCCTTGCTCAAGATTGAAAAGTCGCTTCTTAAAATAAATCATTCTTCCTCTGTATTTGAGATTCACTAAAACAAGTTGCAAAGGTAAAGAAAAACAGACCCTAAAACAAATCGAGAAATTGAAATAGACCTATTTTAAAGGAATTCGATGATCGCAGGTGTTATGTGTCTTGCCCCATTCCTGTTTTAAGGCACAACCCGCACACCCGTCACACGGAGAAGTTCCCTTTTTATGATGCAGCCGTTTAATCATTTTGACGATGGCAAAATACAAAGCAACGGCTACAATAAGGATGACAATAATGATTTGTACCATAAAATATTGAATTAGGTAAACAAACTTCCTATTTGATAGGTTAAAAAAGCCACCAACCAAGCCAACCCTGTGGTAAATGTCATAGCAAAAAGTGCCCATCGCCATCCTGCCTCTCGATTGATAGCCGCAATAGTGGCAATACATGGAAAATAAATCAGCACAAAAAGTAAAAAAGCAATGGCTACTAAAGGCGTAAACACGGGCTTTCCAATGAATGGACCACTCTGATGCTTCTCATGAATCAATTGATATTTAAGTGTTTGAGAATGTTCGTCGGCATGAGCGCCCGCTTGATAAAGAATACCCATCGAGCTCACCACGATTTCTTTTGCTGCAAAACCGGACAACAAGCTCACACTCATTTTCCAATCAAACCCTAAAGGCGACATGATTGGTTGAATGGCATGTCCAATTCGTCCGATATACGAATTTTCCTGACGTGTTGCTTCCTTAGCGTACATTAAGCTGTCCAGCAGCTCTGCTTTTTGTTTGGCAGTGAAGTGTTGATTGACACTTATTTGGGACATTTGACGATCAAAAGCATGATCCTTGACATCATGGCGGGGAAAATAGCCCAATACCCACAACAAAACCGAAGCGATTAAAATGACACTCCCCATTTTTCGTAGGTATTGCTTGGCTTTAAACCACATGTGAACTGACGTATTTTTCAAGGTAGGCATTCGATAAGGAGGCAATTCCATGACGAAAGGAGCTTCCTGTTTCTTAAAAACAATTTTTTTCAAGGTCAAAGCAACGATAATGGCCAGCAACACTCCGATTAGATAAATGGAAAAAAGCACTAAACCTTGATATGCAGCAAAAAAAGCAGAAATCAACAAAACGTAAACCGGCAACCTTGCACTGCACGACATAAAAGGAATAATCATCATGGTAAGAATGCGATCTTTTCGATTTTCCAAAGTTCGAGTGGCCATGATAGCCGGCACATTGCATCCAAAACCCATCAAAAGCGGAATAAATGATTTACCGTGAAGCCCGATTTTATGCATCAATTTATCCATAATAAAAGAAGCTCTGGCCATATAGCCGGTGTCTTCCATAATGGAGATAAAGAAAAACAAAATTAAAATGTTCGGCAAAAACACAATGACACTCCCAATGCCCGCTATGATACCATCAACCAGCAAATCGCGCAACGGACCGGGAGACATCATTTGCTGAGTGATATTGCTGATCCAAGAAACACCATCGGCAATCCAATCCATCGGATATTTGCCAATGGTAAAAGTGGCCTGAAACATAAACCACATAAAAAAAATAAAAATTGGAAAACCCCAAAAGCGATGCGTCAACAAATCATCTAATTCATGCTTGGCTTTACGTTTATCTTTTACTCCTTCACGATACGTTTCCTTCAAAGCACCATCGATAAAACCATATTTTGCATCTGCAATAATGGTTTCAGATTTCTCTCCGTATTCTTTTTCCAATCGCTGAATAGCCATATTCATGACCGATTGAATTTGTTGAAAGTTCTTACAACACGAAGCCAGTTGATTCAATGTTGTTTTGTCCTGCTCCAACAATTTAATGGCCAAATATCTTGACGAAACCCGATCCGTTAACGAAGGATTTTTCCATATTTCATCCTGAATTGATTTGATAGATTCCTCAATGTCAGCTCCATAATTAATGTGTACGTGCCGCACGTTCGGATCACGATCTTCATAAACGTCAATCAATTTATCGAGTAACTCGGTGATCCCTTTTCCTCTGGAAGCAATGGTTGGCACGATCGGAATTCCCATCATTTTTCCAAGAGATTCATAATCAAACTGAACGCCTTTCTTTTCTAATTCATCAAACATGTTTAAGGCAATCACTACCTTAATGTTCATGTCAATGAGTTGAGTAGTCAGAAATAAGTTTCTTTCGAGATTCGAGGCATCCACCACATTGACCACAATATCAGGCATTTTGTTCATAATGTAATTACGAACATACAGCTCTTCAGGCGAATACTCGGTCATGGAATAAGTTCCGGGCAAATCCACCCATTGAAACGTGTATCCTCGATGTTCCATAAACGCTTCTTTCGCATCCACAGTCACACCACTGTAATTGCCAACATGTTCGTGCGATCCAGAAGCATGATTGAACAAAGTAGTTTTTCCGCAGTTCGGATTTCCAACCAGCGCCAAATGAATAGTCAGACTCTTTTCGTGTGCTGAAATCTTTAAAGTTTCTTCGTCAATGACCCCATTGTATGCAGGGCCTTCCCATTCAGTGCCGTCCTCCATGGTAACCATCTGAACCAATGCGGCTTCACTCCGTCGCAACGAAACATTATATCCCAGCAATTCGTATTCGACGGGGTCCTGCAACGGTGCATTTTTGATCACTTTGACTTTTTTCCCCTTCACAAATCCCATTTCGGTAATTCGCTTTCGAAAAGCACCTCTTCCAAGCACTTTGAAGATAATGCCTTCTTCTCCGGTCTTCATTTCCGACAATGGAATCGTTCTAATATTTGTCGCCATAAGTGGATTGAGTGAATTTTTATAGTTTCAGTTGCAATCTCATCATCCCGACCAACGCATTGTGGATGTTGACCGCTGTTCTGGATGGATGGACAATGTATTGTATATCTGGTTTTAACAACAATGATGATGATATTGAAAGAGAATAATATCCTTCTACCGTTGTTTCGGATTTGAATGGTCGGTTTCGTAATCGAACATACGCCATACCACAACCCATTTCATCACTTTTTCGTTGATGATTCATTCCTTTCATCACGACACCGGTACTGACAAAAAAGGGTGCTTCATTGATTTTCAACGGCGCATAGCCAACCTGTGAAAAGGTGATCAGTCGAAAAAATTTTTGTTTATACAATTCTTGATTTAGAACAGCATATCCCTGATAATTAGCAAATTCTTCAGTCATGTCATCATGCGCATGACGCAAAGACATGCCGATTGTATATTTCCCTGAAAGATGCGAAATGAAACTATGATCGGCAATGAGTTCAGCAATGGCAAGCCACCCTTTTTGTTTTGTAAAAAACGATGGAAAAGAATGAAGCGATTCATTGCATTCCTCTGTCGTGCCGTCGTAAATAGCTGCATTCCAATGAAAAGGAGTTTTATTAATCGAACTTTGAATCAAAATACCCACAGCAGTGTGTGGAAAAATGGGAGCAGGAAAATTGGCCGAAAAAGAGGGAGGGAGAGCAAAAGAACTATTAATGAATGAATTACCGGCATCGTTTGTCATAAAAGAAGCATTTAAATCTTGAATCCCGATGGTCATGGACGTTGCGCCAAACTGCTGTTGATACCAGCATTCATACAGCATAAAATGATTGCCCGCTTCAATATTGGAAATTCCCTGATAATCGCCGATCAAATTGTTCGAGGGCATGGAACCGTGCGTGTCCGCCAAATTGACAAAAAAATAACCACCTTTCCATGCCTTTGCTTTTTTAGTATCCACTAACAGAGTCAGGTTTGCCAATCCCAAATAAGAAAAACCTTGACGAATGCCCCCTGAAACATTCCCGACAAAATCGCCCGTATATTGAAAATGAAGAGTAAGAAATGAAGAAGGACGCTCTGCAAAAATCGTATTCAAATTGAAAAGAATAATGACCAATAGAATGATATATTGCAACACACCATGCATAAACCTTTTGTTAAAGTTCGATGCAAAGGTAGCTCATCCTTTAACACTAAACAATCACCACAATTGACCATTTATCCATTCATTGATCCCTAAAAATGATAACAAACAGATAAAACGGGTCAAATAGGATCAATTATTCATCCACACGATACAGTAAAGCTACTGCATAGGCAGCAATTCCTTCATTTCTTCCAACAAATCCCAATTTTTCGGTGGTGGTGGCTTTCACTGAAACATCTTCTTCAGAAACAGCCATTGTTTCAGCCAACTGACTGATTATTTTTGGAATATAACCCTGAAGTTTTGGATGTTCAGCACAAATAGTACAATCGATATTACTTACTTCAAATTGCTTTTCACGAACAATCTGCATGGTTTTTTGCAACAAAATCTTGCTGTCAATGCCTTCAAAATGCTTGTCGTTGTCGGGGAAATGATAACCAATATCACGAGCATTCGCCGCACCTAACAATGCATCACAAATGGCATGAATTAAAACATCCGCATCTGAATGTCCCAGAAGTCCAATCGGATGTTCAATGCGAACACCTCCAAGCCACAATTCTCTACCGTTTGCAAAACGATGAACATCATACCCTATTCCAACTCGAATTTTCATACGTGAATATTTTGTTTTTAAAGGTCGTATGGAACTCGCCCCGAACGTCGGAAGTTGTTTCATACGTTTAGTTTTATTTTTTTTACACTTTTGAAGTATGGAACTCGTCGAATAATCATTTACTGAAGAATGGTTATAGGGGGCTCGTTATCATAGCATATTCATTCTACTGATAATCAACTATTCAGTTTTAAACGAACTGAACAACATCATGCGTTACTTCATTAATCCAGTAATACCTGCCAGATTGAAACCTAACGACAATCGTAAGGTTTGATCCAACGGATTGCTTTGTGAAGTGGCAATCAGATAAGCAACGTCCAAACGAAAAACATTCAACATGAAACCGGCGCCCAAAGTAAAATATTTACGATTTCCGCTTAATTGCGATTCATAATAGTATCCGCCACGCACAAAGAATTGATTGTTATATCCATATTCAATCCCTATTGATCCTTGAATACGTTTCAAAAAATTGGGGTCACTAAATGATTTGAAGATACTGGTAACAGGCGAAATTTGCGAATATTGATCGGCGGACATTGTATCTTGCGGTTCCACTAACAACTTGTTGATATCGACGTTAAAAGAAATCGAATTATAATGATCCATGGGATATTGATAAGAAACACCCAATCTTAAATTGGTTGGTAAAAACAGACTGGTATTTCCTTTGTCGTATGAAATTTTTGATCCAATATTTGATATATCAGCCCCAAAACCAAAAATGGCATCTCCACCATTATCAGCCTGCGTCGTGGAATGATAATAAGTAGCAATATCGGCTGCCACCGCAGAACCCGGAAACATATCAGGAACTTGACCACCTGTCAAATCAGAATAAATGAAACGCAAAGCTACAGCCGCAGACCATTTATCGGACAATTGCCTCGAATAAGCAGCATCGATCGAATATTCAGCAGGCTTGATGCTATTTAGTGAATTCCCTGATTGATCAGTCAAATCAACCGTTCCTAAGGAAAAATAACGTAATGAAGCACTAATAGCCTGTTGTTCACCAAATTTATAATATCCGGAAAGATAAGATAAACTCATGTCGCTCACCAATTTTCGAAGCCAAGGGGTGTAAGAAAGAGAGATTCCGGCACCACTCTCCATAAAAGCATATTTAGCAGGATTCCAATACTGCGAATTAATATCGGGCGTGGTAGCAGCTCCGACATCTCCCATGCCGCCTCCTCGAGCATCTGGAGCAATGGATAACGAGGGAACTCCGGTAACTAAAGGATTCATTGAATTATCAAGAGTCTTTTGTGCTCTCAGCATAAAAGGACAAATCATTAATACCATCAAAAAAACAGTTCTTTGTTTCATACGTAAATAATTTAACTTTTTGAATCACCTGCTTCTGCATAGAGAAGGAACATGGTTCGCTAAAAATGTGAATAATTGAGAAGACAATGGGACGAAAGATATAATCGCTCTAAAAAAATAATCTTGTTATAACAACGGAAATAAATCATTTTTATTACTGACTGATAATTACTTTTTGTGTTTTCGAACTGAACGATCCGTTAGAAGTCGAAATTTCAAAACGATAAAGATACATTCCTGGTTTTAAACGCATACCGTTGGCATCGGTCACATTCCAAGGAATAATGGTTTTTGAAGAATCGGCAAAGGTGGATTGTTGGATGGATGTGATGAGCCGACCTGAAATGTCGTACACCAAAATTCTTACTGACAATAGATTATCCGGCCGATCGTGTTGAAGAACAAAATTAGTCGTTCCACCCATTACCGGATTTGGATAATTACTAATGCTGAATAAAGAAGGAGTCAAATCATGTTGCACAATAAAGTAAATGGTTGAATCACTTGAATTATTCAATACATCCCAAATTTTGAATGTTAACGTATGCTTTCCGTCAGTCAGTTCAGGCAATTTATATTGAATAGATCCACTTCGAAAATCACCCATTGTGGATTGATAATAATCGTTGAGAATATAATAATTGGTTGGATCATTGTCAATGGTAAGTGTGATATCATGCCCAATGCCACTTCCTACCGTGTTAATTCCTGTTTGATCACTCACGTTGGCAACAAAAAGAGGCGTTGAATTCACTTTATCTCCATTTCGGAACTGAGGTGAATTTAAATACATATCAATCAGGGGCCCTTGAGTTTCCCATACCACTTGAGGATTTGTACCACCAACCATAAAATTTTCAAAATTTCCTTGCCCTTCGTGCCCAAGCGAATCAGCAGCATAAAAATTCATGCGCCCTGTACCAAAATTATAATTAATATCCTTAGGAATAATGGTTTGTACAGTAAAATAACCATTCTTCACCAATGCTTTTCCTGAATACAACACCGTGGGACGATCATAATAGACAAAAGGCGATGAACCTGAAATATTGGCTAACGTACTAATTTTTTCTTTTTTGTCGAAAATGTACGTTTGAACATAACCGTTAAATTGCTGACAAATAGTGTTATTAGCAGGATCATTGATGTGACCGCTCACAATCATTCCCGACAAAGCTTCTAACGTATCCATCACCGATATGGGTCGATGATTGATGCTATCAACAATGACGGCATAATTTGGAGCAGGAAATGCCAATTTGAGCGCAGGATCCCCAATTAAAATAAAGTTCATTTTGTTATCGTCGCCCGGCATGGCGTTTTTAGTTCTGCGCATCATGTCGCCCAATCCCAATGAATTTCCTAACGAATCACGATAAAAAACATTCTTGGCGAAATTTTGATTGATCGTGAAATTTGAATTTGAAAATACCGTTCTTGTGGTGGTAAATAATCCAATGCCACCCCCGTTGGGATTTAAAAACACCTGTTCCCCAGCTGTTAAACTGGTATAATCGCATCGTGTGAAATCGCAGGTTGCCGTAACCCACAATGCCAAATCTTGATTGTACATTGATTGAATGTCGGCAGTTGTAAGAATCTGAGAGTTAGACCATCCTGAAGTTCCCCCATGTCCGGTATAATTCAACATTAACAGTCCTGATTTGATTAAATTCAACATTTCATCTTTTGCGCCGGGATAAGTGACACTAGTAGCATTGGTCACGGCCTTAAAAGCATCCAAATACACTTTATTAATGTGCACGTTAGGGTTAGCAGCAGCGGTAAGAGCTGCAATGCTGTCAGCCTGCATCATGTGAATGTCGTAAGTCGGAGCGTCTCCGGCATAATAATCGCCCACAAAACAAACTTGATTTTTCCAATAACCGGTATTCTGATTTTGCATGTATTGGATGGTCTTATTGACTGTTTCTTGAGCTTGTTCCACCGTATAAATCGGGAATCGGCCAACGCCGATTCTCAAAATATCCGAATTAAAGTTTACTCCCGATTGATCATCCAAAAAACCAAAATAATCATCTGAAACATACGATGCCGTTTGACTAATTGAGTTATATGACTCAAAACAAAGCAATTGTCTGATTGGATCACTCGTAGGTACAATGCCCCGATTATCAAAACATCCTCGTCCGAATAACAATAAATATTTTGGCGCCGTAGAAGGATTACTGCCATATCGATCATAAAGCATTTTCATTAATTTACGATAGGCAGTTGCATCGGGAGTACCTGATGAAAATTCATTATAAACCTGCTCAGGAGTAACAACAACCACGTTCATCTGATCATGATCGCGATGAAACTGTGCAAGCGTTTCTGCTTGTTTCACAAAAGCGGCAGGAGATATAATCACCATGTCTTGATGCGTCAGTGCATGAAGATTCTGATTGGGAACATTGGTTTGAACCACTTCCGGTGTAGGCAAATTGCTTAGTTGTGTGGTATCAACCGCAACAAAACGCTGTAACACGCTGTTGGATAAGGAAGAAACAAAACGAATCTGGCCACTTTGGCGTGTAACAGGCACCAATTGAATGTTTTGCGGATCGGTTAAATTCCAAATAACAACTCCTGATGAAGCATTGTTTAAAAGGTATAATGGAATTTTTGTCGTATTAAGATAATCAGGATTTTGGAAAAACATGATGCTGCCGTTCATGATCAATTTGCGGTAAACATTCATTTCTATCCAATTCAAATAGCCTGTCGCAACAGGATTAGGTTGATTATAGTTTAAATTGACATTAAGGTTGTCGGAAGATGGTTTGAACGAGAAAGCTCCGGATCCCTGTCGTGCATAATCATACATGGAACTCACGGCCGGAATCGAAAATGTTCCAACGGCTGAATCATTGATCGAAGTAGAAAAAGAGCTGCTTGACGAAGCGTTAGCAACAGCATCAATAGCTATAAAACTGTTACGACGTTGATCAATGTTGGGAAATGAAAATGAGAAAGAATAAGCATGAGTATAACTGAAAATTTCGCCGTAAAACTCACGTCCTGAATTTGCCAAATTCTCAAGATCTTTTTCATGAACAGCATAATCGAGAAAATAATCTGCGGTGTCAGTTGGTATGCTCGTATCGACAGAAGTCGAAAGAATTCGTTTTGTCGGAGTATTCGTTTGGGTTACAAAATAATAGCCGTAATTGGAATAATAATTCGTTGTGTGAACAAAGCGTTTGTTTGATCCATTGTACTGCCAACTAATCGGACCTTGGGCATAAAAAGCAATAAAATTGGATCCGACATAAATGGCATTATCAGGCAGATCGTCAATAAACGGTTTGGTAAAATCTTCAGGCAGTTCAGCTCCGCCATAACCGTAAATATGGACATTTTGAGGATTAGTGATGCCCATTTTTTTGAGATCATCAAATGAAATTTTATAAAATCCCGATGATGAAACTCTGATCTTAGTCCATGAGCCTTCGTTTAATACCGATGAAGATGCATAAGTATGCAATGCTCCGTAAGACAATGAAGCTGTACAACCAAGAGCAAGCAACAAAAACAAATAAAAAACTCGATGGAAGACCATATCAATCAATTGAATTGTCAAAGATAGTCAAAATATCAACGAACCCAAAAATCGAGCATTAATTTGTCTTCAATATATCCCTGCAGATGATCTCCTATGTGCACAGGTCCCACATTGACCGGAGTGCCGGTAAAGAGAAGATCACCGGTTTTTAAGGTAAAAAATTGACTTAAATATGAAATCAGTTTGGTGATTGGGAAAATCATATCTCGAGTATTTCCGCGTTGCACCGTTTTGCCGTTAATATCCAGATGAAACGAAATGTTTTGAATGTCGTCAAAATCGTCAACAGATAAAAAACGACTTACAGGAGCTGATTGATCAAATGATTTACAAATTTCCCACGGACCTCCAACGGCTCTTTGTCTTCGTTGAAGATCTCTGGCTGTAAAATCAATACCCAAGCCAATTTCGTGAAAATAACGATGTGCAAATCGCTCCTCAATACCTTTACCAAGTCGATCAATTCGAACCACTACTTCAGTTTCATACTCGATCTCGTTTGAAAAGGAAGGATAAAAAAAAGGTTTATTATCTTTTACCAATGCCGTATCGGCTTTCATAAAGAAAGTGGGTTCCGAAATCGCTTCATGATGAGACAATTCTTTATTGTGATCGGCATAATTCCATCCGATAGCAAAAATTTTCATGTTCGTGGTTGTTTAATGAAGCAACACTGAATCTGAGAAATAGAAATCGGATTATTCCTGTTTCAGTTGAGATAACCGATTGTACATTACGGCTAAATGAGCATAAATGGAGGTATTTTGAACCACAATATGTTCAGGCACTTTAATGCGAATGGGCGTAAAATTCCAAATGGCTTTAAAATTTACCTGAATCAAAAAATCAGCTACCTCTTGTGCCTGATTGATTGGTACCGTTAACACGGCAATATCCACACCTGTTTTTCTTCTCAATTCACACATTTTATCAATGTGATGAATCGGAATATGATTGATATTGGTGCCGGCTAATTCATATTTCACGTCAAATGCCGCAATAATGTCAAGGCCAAACTGTCGCAACCCATTGTCCTGCAACAAGGCCCCTCCTAAACGACCCACACCCAACAAAAAAGCGGGATGACTTGTTGTAAACCCCAAAAAAGATTCTAAAACTTCAATCAACGAATAAGTACTGTAGCCCACTCGAGTTTTTCCCGATACGTCAATATAGGATAAATCTTTGGCTACCACCGATGAATCCACCCCAATGGCAAAAGCTATTTGTGTGGATGAAATGGTTGTTTCTCCTTTTTCCAAAGCTAATTTGGCGTACGACAGATACCATGGCAAACGTCGCAACGCCGGTTCCGGCAAATGTATATGAGTCCCCATTGAATAAATAAAAATGAATTAGTTCACTCGGTAAAGTTACCAATTTTTTATTTACATGTACACACTAAGTTTCGATCTCCATATGCATTGTCCACTCTGCCGACCTGCAACCAAAATTTATTTTCTTTAACCCATTCCAAAGGATAGGCAGCCTTTTCGCGCGAATAGGAATGATCCCAAGTATCCGCCATCACATCAAACTCACAATGTGGCGCATTCAACAAAACATTATCCGTGCGATCTGCATCGCCTTTTTCAATTTCTTTAATTTCGTGATAAATAGTTAGCATCGCTTCTACAAATCGATCCAATTCTGCCAACGATTCACTTTCAGTCGGTTCAACCATTAAGGTGCCATGCACAGGAAACGACAACGTCGGGGCATGAAACCCGAAATCCATTAAACGTTTCGCAATATCCGTTTCCGTTACATTTGCAATAGCCTTAAAATGACGACATTCTAAAATCATTTCATGCCCAACTCGACCTGTCGTTCCGGTATAAACAATACCATACGTATCTTTCAGTTTTGCTGCTAAATAATTAGCATTCAAGATGGCGGCTTTCGTTGCTTCAGTCAACCCGTCGGGACCCATCATGCGAATGTATCCGTAAGAAATCACATAAATACTGGCACTGCCAAACGGCGCTGCTGCCACAGCGGTCACATGAACCGGTTCATCCATGGCTACATGTTGAGGAAGAAATGGGGCCAAGTGTTGAGCCGCACAAACGGGACCGACTCCTGGTCCGCCGCCGCCATGAGGAATGGCAAAGGTTTTATGCAAATTCAAGTGACAAATATCAGCTCCGATATGAGCAGGCGATGTTAATCCAACCTGTGCATTCATATTGGCGCCATCCATATAAACCTGGGCCCCACAATCGTGAATGATTTTGCACATTTCTCGAATGGATGCTTCAAAAACGCCGTGAGTAGAAGGATAAGTAATCATAAAGGCAGCTAAGCGATCTTTGTTGGCTTCTGCCTTGGACCTCAAATCGGCTACATCGACATTCCCATTTTCATCGCAAGCAACTACGACCACCCTGAAACCCGCCTGAACAGCACTTGCCGGATTGGTACCGTGTGCTGACGAGGGAATAAGCACCACATCACGCTGAGTTTCATTCTTTGATTTAAAATAATTTCGTATCGTAACCAATCCGGTATATTCTCCAGCTGCTCCCGAATTTGGCTGAAAAGTGACTGCTGGCAATCCTGTAATCTCTGCCAGATAACTCGCCAAATTCTGAAACATTTCAAGATATCCCTGAACCTGGTCTTTTGGAACAAAAGGATGGATAGATCCCCATGCAGGATTATTTAATGGTAAAAGCTCCGAAGCCGCATTCAATTTCATGGTACATGATCCCAATGAAATCATGGAGTGAGTTAATGAAATATCTCGACGTTCAAGCTTTTTAATATACCTCATTAAATCCGTTTCAGAATGATACTTATTGAATACAGGTTCCTTTAAATAAGGTGATTTCCGTTGTAGGTAAGCCGGTAATACGGGATCATTATTTTCATAATACGTTACCGATGACATATAATGCATTGTGTTGGAAAAAAGCCTGATTAATTGAGTAATATCCTCATTACTTGTCGTTTCATCCACCGTAATGCCGACTTCCCCCGACGAAAAATAACGCAAATTAATACCTTGTTGGAGTGCATTTTGACGAAGCTCTTGAATGGAAAATTTGGCAGGAACACCAATTTTTAAAGTGTCAAAATAATGGGAATTCACGATGTAAAATCCTAAGGAACTCAACACTTTGGCTAAAGTAGCAGTTCGACGATAAATGGTTTGGGCAATTTCTTTCAACCCTTCAGGTCCGTGATAAACAGCATAAAATCCTGCCATGGTAGCCAAAAGGGCTTGTGCTGTACAAATATTGGAGGTTGCTTTTTCACGTTTAATGTGTTGTTCACGCATTTGCAATGCCAACCGATAAACAGGCCTACCTTTTACGTCTTTTGAAATACCCACAATTCGACCCGGAATGTCCCGTTTGAAAGAATCTTTTGTAGCAAAAAAAGCAGCCGAAGGACCTCCGAATCCTAATGGAATCCCAAACCGCTGAGAAGATCCAAAAGCAACATCGGCATCCCATTCACCGGGCGGTGTCAGCAAAGTTAACGCTAATAAATCCGTTGCCACCGCAACACGACAATCGTGAGCATGTGCTTTTTCCACAAATTCGGCATAATCAATCACCTCGCCGTTTGCGTTGGGATATTGAATAATAGCCCCAAAAACAGGAACTGAAAAATCAAACGATGCAACATCAGCTATCAATAGTTCAATGCCTTGTGGCATTGCTCGAGTTTGCAATACAGAAAGCGTTTGAGGCCAAATTTCTTTATCCACCAACAATGTGTTCACATGTTGCTCTTCCATTTGCCGACTTCGCGTATTGTGAAACATAGTCATGGCTTCGGCAGCCGCCGTTGCTTCATCAAGCAACGATGAATTAGTCAGTGGCAATGCAGTCAGATCACTGACCATTGTTTGAAAATTAAGCATCGCCTCTAATCTTCCTTGCGATATTTCCGCTTGATAAGGAGTATATGATGTGTACCAAACAGGATTTTCAAACACATTACGCCAAATAACAGCCGGCGTCACCGTGTTGTAATAGCCCATCCCGATGTATGTCTTAAATACTTTATTCTTTGCGGCCAACGATTGGATGTGATTCGAATATTCATATTCACTCAACGCCGGTGGCAATTTGAGTGATTCTTTCATACGAATATCTTTCGGAATCGTTTGATCAATAAGCTGATCAATCGTTTTTACTCCGACTGTTTTCAACATTACGGGTAAATCTTCTTCCGAAATGCCAATGTGGCGATGAACCAATAAATTTCTGTTCATATCAATAAATCTTTTATATGTTAATATTTATAACCATCCTGACCAACATGAAAGCATCAAACCATGTCTGCAATTTTTCATTAGAGATAAAACGATAAAAATGTCATTCTACCCAAAAACAGCCACACAAACCGTTTCAATAAATCAATATTCCTTTCATCCCGTCTTGCCCATGCGTTGATGCAAACAAAGTAAAATTCATTTTCAAAAACGCTGACAATCATTCATCGTAAGAATGGATGATGTACCGTTTTCTTCAATCAACACAATATATTACAAGACGGAGCCAATTTTATCTAATTAACAAACAAAGGTAGAATTCTTTTATGGAAAAATGAAATCTGTTTGTCGATCGGCCATTTCTACGTTATCACATTTTTATCACCCTATTAACAGCATTATGTCACATGATATCAGAAAGACATAACAAGAAATAGCCCACAATCTTTTTTTTGTCATCAAAATGATAATGCTTTCGTAACCAACGACATTCATTATTTAACATAAGGCGAATAAATCATTGAAATTTAATCAATATTTATATTCAAAAGATTTGCATTAACAACAAACTAAAATAAAACAAAAGAACATAATGAGCCAAATATTAGTCAAGACCGCGTAAAAAGGGATGGTTTTACAATTCAAATAGATATATTTGTGTTGAAATTAAAAAAGCGACCGTGAATAATTATTCATTTGAAAATCAGTCTAAAAATATCCATCTCAGTCTATAATATACCATCATGTTTCCATTAAAAACTATTTTAACATCAAGGAGAACACGAATTGCATTACGACTCCATGTCGTTTTGGCATCCATCACGATGCTCCTAACCACTCAGACAATTTCAGCACAGATGACTCTTATTGCTTCCACGCTGAATTCGCCAAGATCTACCAACAATGGGTCAAATGGCAAAACATCGATCGTTGAAGTAAGTGGCTACGTTAAAGATGTGCAACAAATGACTCCATGGGAAGGAGCTACGGTATTTTTATACAACAAATTGAATAAGACAATTTATATTACCAAGACAAACCAAAACGGACAATACATTTTTCACATCACTCCGCCATGCAGTGGAGTGATTAAAGCGATGGATCGCAATGCTTTCAATGATTGCATGTCATTTGAAATCAACTCTTCGAAGCCCGATTCCATTGAAACGGTTGACAGAGATTTATTGTTGGAGAAAGTCCCCTTAGAAAAAGATTGGCATTTTCGAAATATCTATTACGATTCAGGCAAATGGGATCTTCGGCCGGATGCGTACCCAATTTTAGATAGCATAGTTCATATCATGAGATTGTATCCCGTAAAAATCAAAGTAAATTCCTACACAGATGCCTTAGGATCTGAAAAGTTAGCACAACTTCGAGCTGAAACCGTTGCAAAATACTTCATTAAAAAAGGGATTGAATCCGATCGAATCGTCGCAAAAGGCTACGGCAGTCGATTGCTTCTTTATGGCCCGAACTACGGAACTCCTGCTTCAGAAACTGAAAATCAGGAAAATCGCAGAACAGAGTTCAAAATAATTGATTTTACATCATTTGAAAAAACCATTGAGCCTTTTGATCCCTCTCAATGGCATGATGGCGAGGTTGTAAACGTTCCTTCTACATTGGCAGAACAAATCAATCTTACACCTTGTGCTTCGTTCGCCTCGTTTGAAAACAGCACAAAATCAGAAGCACCTCAACCAAATCAACCTTCTGTATTATCCTTTAATAAAGATTCCATCACCATTCAACCTTTTCAAGGAGCAGTCATCCAAATTGGTGCTTTCAAAAACAAAAACTATGCAATGGCTTTATACCAAAAAGCCGTTAGCCAAAGCGGAAAACACACGATTATCCTTATTGAAGACCAATTTTATAAGGTTCGTTTAAGTGGCTTTTCTTCCGAAAACCAAGCTCGTTTATTTGTTCAACAGCTCAATAAATTAGGATTCAAAGCTACTTATCTTCCAATTCTTCCACGAGATTTTTCCATTAAAATCGGCAGTTTCAACAATGAATTGAATGCACGATCGGCTCAAAAAGATATAAAACAACAAACCAATCATCCTGTTACCATCGAAATTGATCCACCTCATTTTTATGTGAAAATCAACAATTTCAAAACAAAAGAAGCAGCTCAATCGGCTATATCGACGCTGAAGTAATCGGCAAATTGACTTTTTTTGCTTCAATGTTCTCGTCTTGAATTATAGATTCCTCTTTCATAGCTTGCATCCATGCAAAAGAGTGGAAGCTTTTTTCTGTCAAAACACTAATTGACAACTACTTTCACGTCTAAACGAACACTAAGCATTTAAAAATTCCACTCAAAAAAATATTTTTAAATATTTAACAATCGATTCTTATTGTCGAATAGACATCATTACTCGATGATTCATTTACTTGATGTACATCGAAATATCCATGTGTCAATATTGTATTTTATACATTTTTCAAAGAGCTTACTATCAGTTTTTTAATCAATTGAATGTTGACAATTTGAAAAAAAGTAAGTTTATTTGCAAGAAAGAAAACAAACAATAGAAATTGTTCATTTTATGGGAGACACCACACTTTATCCACATGTATCGGTTGATTGCGTTGTTTTTGGATTTACCGGAGAGAAATTAAAGATTTTGTTGCTTACACGTACAGGAGTGAGCGATGAAGGAGTGTATAACGACATGAAGCTGCCAGGAAGCGTTATTTATGAAAATGAAGATCTGGATGATGCTGCTTATCGGGTTTTACATGAGTTGACTGGAATAAAGAACATCTATCTTCAACAATTTCACAGTTTCGGTTCGCCGGGAAGAACCCAAAATCCACGCGACAAAGTTTGGTTGGAAAATGCTATTCACATCAAAATTGGGCGAATCGTCACGGTGGGTTATGTAGCACTGATTAAAATCGGGCAAAAATTACAAGCCATCTCCAATCAATATGAAGCAAAATGGTGTGATATCGATGAGATTGGCATTTTAGCTTTTGATCATAACCTGATCGTTTCTAAAGCGCTTGAATATGTACGAAGCAAATTGGTGGAAGATCCAATCGGTCTCTACGAATTACTGCCAAAAAGGTTTACAGAAGCTGAATTGCGAAATTTACACGAAATCATATTCGGACAAAAAGTTGACATTAGAAATTTCCATAAAAAATTCACTTCATTGCCTTATATCGTGCCTTTAAACGAAAAACAACAAAATGTAGCTCATCGCGCGGCACGATTTTACCGATTTGACAAAATCATTTACAATCAACTGTATCGCTAACATTAAAACGATTCATTAGCATGTATTTATTAGGTTATGACATTGGCAGTTCGTCAGTAAAAGCAAGTTTAGTAAATGCAGCCACAGGGGAATGCGTTGCACAGAATTATTTTCCAAAAACCGAAATGGCCATTCAGTCGCCACAACCCGGATGGGCAGAACAAGAGCCGGAATCATGGTGGGAGAATTTGATCATCGCCACACAATCGGTGCTTTCGAGTGCTAACATAGCTGTTGCAGAGATCAAAGCCATCGGGATTTCCTATCAAATGCACGGGTTGGTTTTGGTGGACAAAGAACAAAACGTACTACGGCCATCCATTATTTGGTGCGACAGTCGTGCCGTCAGCTATGGAGAAAAAGCTTTCCATGCTTTGGGTGAGGATTATTGTTTGTCACATTTACTGAATGCACCCGGTAATTTCACGGCTGCAAAACTGGCTTGGGTAAAAGAGAATGAGCCTGAAATCTATGCAAAGACCGACAAGTTCATGCTCCCCGGCGATTACATTGCCATGCGCATGACCGGCGAGATAAAGACTACTATTTCGGGTCTTTCTGAAGGCATCTTTTGGGATTTCAGGGAAAATGGCATTTCACGAAACCTGATGGATTATTTCGGGTTCTCATCATCTTTAGTTCCACCACTTACGCCGACATTTGGCGAACAAGGCAAACTGAGCAAAGTCGCAGCCGACCAATTAGGATTAGCCGAAGGCATTCCCATCACGTACCGTGCAGGTGATCAGCCAAACAATGCACTATCGCTCAATGTATTGAACCCGGGAGAAATAGCAGCAACGGCAGGCACTTCAGGCGTGGTTTACGGCGTGAACAAACATATTCGTTATGATCAACAATCGCGAGTCAACAACTTTGCCCACGTGAATCATACTCAAGATAAAACACGGCTTGGGGTACTCTTGTGCATCAACGGAACCGGTATCCTTAACGCATGGATCAAAAGAAACGTTGCACAGAAAGATATCCGGTATGATGAAATGAACGAAATAGGAATGCAAGCGCCCATCGGAGCTGATGGGCTGATTATGTTGCCTTTTGGAAATGGTGCAGAAAGGATATTAAACAATCAGGAGCTCGGCTGCTCGCTACACGGCCTTAACTTCAATCGGCATCAGCAAGCGCATGTTATTCGCGCTGCGCAAGAAGGTATCGCTTTTTCATTAGCCTACGGCATGGAAATTATGCAGGAAATGGGAATCACATGCAACGTGATCCGTGCGGGGAAAGCCAACCTGTTTTTAAGTCCACTTTTCAGAAACACCCTTGCTAACACAACAAATGCAACCATCGAACTGTACGAAACCGATGGCGCAATGGGAGCTGCAAAAGGGGCAGGCATTGGAGCCGGAATTTACAAGAATGAACAAGAAGCTTTTAGATCACTCAAAAAACTTGAAACCATTCAGCCTGACACAACGCACACAGGTGCCACAAAAGAAAGTTACACATTATGGAAATCAATACTCCAAAAACAGTTAAAATAATGGTACAACATGATGAATAGGAACATCATTGAGAAAACAGGAAGTTAATAAAGTCAAGAAGTTAGAAAATAAGATTCGATTACAGGCTATAGAAAACAGAGAGAAGTAAGTGAAAATTTGAAATACAAACAGGCAAAAGAAAACACTTTACATTCTGCTAAGTACATACGTTCAACACACTGGATGTAAAAACCATACAAGAAAACATTGAAGCAAAAGATTGAATGGTCAATCTGAATGCTAATCGCAAATAAATTCATTATTTCACCATTAAACAACAAAAACTATGAGTATTACTTTAGGCAAAAAAGAGTTCTTCCCCGGAATTGGAGAAATCAAATTTGAAGGAAAGGAATCAAAGAATCCATTGGCATTTCATTATTATGATGCCAATAAAATGGTCATGGGCAAAAAAATGAAGGACTGGTTACGTTTTTCAATGGCCTATTGGCACACGTTGTGCGGAACAGGTGGCGATCCATTTGGCCCGGGAACAAAGGTTTTTCCCTGGGATGCGCAAAAAGACGCCATTGCCCGCGCAAAAGAGAAAATGGATGCTGCATTTGAATTTATGACAAAAATCGGTATCGAATATTACTGTTTCCACGATACTGACTTAGTCGATTCAGATTCATTTACCGACTATGAAAGTAATTTGCAAACCATCGTAGAATATGCCAAGCAAAAACAAGCTGCATCAGGCGTCAAACTGCTTTGGGGCACAGCCAATGTCTTCAGTCACCCTCGATTCATGAACGGAGCCGCTACTAACCCCGATTTCCAAGCAGTAGCCGCAGCCGGATTACAAATAAAAAATGCACTGGATGCCACCATTGCTTTGAACGGAGAGAACTATGTTTTCTGGGGCGGCCGAGAAGGTTACATGAGCTTGTTGAACACCAACATGAAGCGGGAAAAAGAACATTTAGGTCGAATGTTAACAATGGCACGCGATTACGCCAGAGAACATGGATTCAAAGGCACCTTCTTCATTGAACCCAAGCCAATGGAACCCATGAAACACCAATATGATGTAGATTCAGAAACGGTGATCGGATTCTTACGAGCACATGGACTGGAAAAAGATTTCAAATTGAACATTGAAGTTAATCATGCAACATTGGCTGGACACACTTTTGAACATGAATTACAGGTGGCTGCCGATGCAGGTTTTCTGGGATCCATCGATGCCAATCGCGGTGATGTTCAAAATGGTTGGGATACAGATCAATTTCCTATCGACTTGTATGAATTAACACAAGCCTGGTTGGTGATCTTAGAAGCAGGCGGCTTAGTTGGTGGAACTAATTTTGATGCCAAAACCCGTCGTAACTCGACAGACCTGGATGATATCTTCATTGCCCATATTTCGGGCATGGATGTTTTTGCCCACGCTTTGGAATCAGCAGCAACAATATTGGAGCAATCGCCCTACCGAGCAATGCGCAAGACCCGCTATGCATCGTTTGACAACGGCGAAGGGAAACTCTTTGAAGAAGGCAAAATGACACTTGAGGAGCTTCGCAACATCGCATTGAAAGTCGGTGAACCTGAACAAATCAGCGGCAAACAAGAACTGTTTGAAGCCATCATCAACATGTATCTATAAGAAACACCGCCAATGAATTCAATTCACGTTGAGTTCATTGGCGATTTCCTTAAACTCGAATAACATAGCAAAACAGTCTAATTATACCATCATGTCTTTTATAGATACTTCTTCA
>Ga0078972_1003366_pt1 | contig 48238 bp, 30 predicted proteins | sample YelNatPaOPGAMG01_FD_67568 | JGI IMG/M metagenome (GOLD analysis project Ga0078972, IMG submission 67568) | Hot spring thermophilic microbial communities from Obsidian Pool, Yellowstone National Park, USA - OP-RAMG-01 (SPADES assembly) (version 2) | ecosystem: Environmental > Aquatic > Thermal... | reverse complement strand
TATCCGACATCATGATCGAACGCTCACGTACAAGTATTCATTCCTCAGTTTTCCTTACGTTTGGCATGCTCAGATTTCGTACGCTGGCCGTCTGTCTATCTTTTTTCTGTTTCAGCGAAACTTGTGCACATAGCAATTTGTGCAGCTGGATTGACGAGGGAAAAAACTCGATGGTAGCGCTTGGTGACTAATTCACAAGATCGTAGGTCCATGACAACGAACTGCAGCCCCCGGGAGTTGCGTCAAATAGGAAGATAGAGAAACAGAAAGCATGCACGATTTAACTATGCCACACGTAAGGAAAACTGAGGAATGAATACTTGTACGTGAGCGTTCGATCATGATGTCGGATAGTTTACGACTCCGTTTCCGAGAGCGTCACCAGCCATCTTCCGTCCGGTAATGTACCGAAAGCCAGCGGCAGAAAGTCGAACAGGCCGCACCGAAAAGACGTCCGAGAATTCTCAAACTGCGTACGCATCCGTAAACCCTTGGTGGTGCTCGCTGAATGTCCGGAATGTACATCTGAAAAGAGTATCGAACAAGTCGCAAGGCAGGAGCACAGCGAGTAGTTCTGTGTTCGATTGTAATCTGACACGGGTGTTCGGTACACGCATCAAAGTACATGCGTATCGTCGCGAAACTGCACGGTTCCCATGCTTGCCGCCTACCACGCAGCACACCCGTGATAAATCGGATATCGTCAAACCTGCTTTTTCGATTCGCTACTATTTCCCTGCTCGAGATGCTTTTGCTCTACGTTGCCGTTCCCATCGGATACATCTGCTTTGCCGCTTGCGTCCGGAAGAGCTCTAGTCCAGCCGATCTCGGTGACGAGCAGGGCAACTCGCTGTTTGAAGCCGGCTTCAGCGAGCGTCATCGCGCTGTGGCTCGCTGGCGAATACGCTCGCTTGGGAAAGTTCGTGGTGAGCTCGAAGCGATCAAAGTCGATATCGGCAGAGGTCTCGGCCCAGTCGAAAAGATCGCGGAAGCTCCGTGATAACTCGAAGCGACGCTGAGTACTCTTTCCGTCTGGTAAGCGTAGTAGCACTGTGACGACATGCTCACCCGGTTCTGGCTCAGGGCCTAGGGCAGCCCGCTTACGATCCAGCATCGCCATCCGTTCGCGCCTTCGTTGATCCTGCTCCGCTGCTTCCTCACGAGCGCGTTGCTCGAATTCTCGACGGGCACGTTCCGCTGCTTGATCCGCCGCCAGCGCCTCTTGAAACTCTCTATCTTGCTCCTCACGCAGTCGCTGCGCTGATCGGCGTCGCTCACGCATGGTATGAGCAGTTCGAAGCGCATCCCCGTACTCCAAAAGCACATTCTGGAGCCATAACAGCACATCAGTGGCAGTGATTGGCGCGTCTCTGCCACCACGCATCGAACGATCCAAATCACTTAGTACTCGAAGATCGATCAGCTGCCCGAGCGGCCATCGACGTGAAGCGAAGACCACCGCCAGGTACGGGTATCCGGCAGGTGTGAAGTAGGAGGCCAGCTCTACTGCTTCAGGAGAACGGTTCACCGAGGCTGCATAGAAAACAAAGTTCTCATTCACAAACTGAATGAAGCTCTCATCAGAAAGTATCTCACGGACGAAACGATCTGTCGCGTGGTGAATTTCTGAATGCAAGTAGAGCAGCACCAATTTGCACCTCTGCGTTGAGTGCTCCAGGGCTTCCTTGAATGTTCCATGGTAAATCGTTGGATAGCGGATTGTCATACCGTATCTAGTGCGCAAGTTCTCCTCTAGCTCGGCGACTGCGGCTGCGCCCACAGCTCGCGAGCGACCAGCGTATCGGTAATAACGATCTATGCCCATAATACGAGTCACCAGAGATGCGCACCATGCTAATACCATGCGTAATGCTTGGAAGGGGAACGCCAGGAGCCGACGCAGATGCCCCAGCACACCTGAAGGTGTTGCTTGTGCCAGTGCCGGCTGCAGCGCCCTCTCCGGTGTCGACGTTTCCGCGAGTGCTGGTGTCAGCGGCTGCGACTCACTGAGCCTAGACGCGTGCAGCTGCCCAGAGACCGGGGCACTCGACAGCTCGGACGCATCTGGTGTAGTGCCCGAGGTGTCAGATGTTGACGCGAATTCCAAACTTCCAGTTCGATTAGGCGGCTGCAGTGCGCCCTCGACACCGCGAGTCAGGAAAGCATCAACGGCTCTTTCAATGTTCCAGTTGTGCGCAGACAAAATGGCTCTCGCAACTTCGTTATCATCCAGAGCGGCGATATTCTTGAAAAGTGCGAGGGTTTCGTTCTGAGAATCCTCCGTAGCAGCCATTCAACAAACGTAGAGGAAAATGAATAGATTATTGACAAGTTCCTCAAGGTAAAAGAGCTGCGGCTACACAGAACGAACGCGATCGGAAGCGTCAACGTGTGCGCAAACAGAGTCCCAAGTGAGCCCGCAGCCGTGAAACTGCCCTGAAACAGTCGAAACACTTGTCACAACCGTCAAATCTTTAATCAGTTCTCTCAAACCGAGCGATGTAAGTGACTGCACTTCTCTCTGTTGATCGTTGCACGAAGCCTGTCGTCGGTGACACGCGTAGAAGTACCGCGCGAGACGAGAGATGCTGCTGCTGCTGCTGCTGAATGCACACCATGTCACGAGCGTTCCTGTCACAGGCGTTGCGGCATTAACGATCGCCAGCGAGTGCAGGCGCGGAGGCCGGCGTGCGTCGGCGTCCGTTCGACGGTGCCAACGGCACAGCGCCGACCACGCAAGCGCCGCGCAACGAGCGGTGCGTCTGGATATGCCCAACGCTGACTACCGCTGATGCTTGCATTGTCAAGAGCCAATGATTTTAGGCAATATAGTACAAGCATTTGAAGTTGTAAGCGATGTTTGTGACGTAAAGAATCAAGGCTTTTAACTAGTAGAGTATACGGTGATTACAAGCAACGAGCGAGTCTTTTAGCATAGACAGTCAGCGTTTTCAACCGGTGTAGCATGGGGATTGCATGCAACAGGAGATGCCTCTAACGTGAAGAATCAAGGTTTCTGAACAGTGTCGCACTGGCATTACAGGCTGCAGGCGATGCTTCCGCTGTACAGAATGAACGCTATTGTTATTTAAACTCGGGAAAATCTCGGTGTCGGGTAGCATTGAGCAGCACACAGCCAGCAGTTGAAGCCAATTTTACGGGGAGCAATGCCTTTATACCCGTAGGCTGACCGGGGAAGCCCCATGCTCCGTTTGCTGCCCACAAGGTCGCAACATCCGACTCAGCGGCAGTGTCCTGCGGAGAGAAAACACTTTTAACGCATCCTATAAATTCCATGTGACGGACGCTTGGAGCGTCCAGAGCACTCGAGCACAGGTGCACCCGTCAGTCTGAATATTCCCCGCCGAAGCAACACCTCTAACGATCGCAGACGCCGCCACGCGCCACGTCCGTACGGAGAGCAAGCGGTCGTCATTGCCTGCGCATGGGCGCTTCGCTGTGATTCCCGCTACTGAACGCCGGCGAACGCGCTTTTGAAGGGATCCCGAATACAACCAGTATACCGATAATCGCGGGTGTCATGATAACACGAGCAGGTTCTCCGTGCCATGCCTGACGCACGCATGCGCCTCCAACGACGCCGTCCGTTGCGCCACGTATCTGTTGGCAATCACGCGATGCCCCGCGTGAACCTTGATGCAGTCACGTGACATTGTTTCCCGCAATGCGCACCGATGGAGATGATGGCGCTGCGCGTGCGCGTAGCTGCATCTGCGCCGTCGCAAATGAAGTTTCGACGTCTTAGCGCGTGCACTTGCCAGGGAATCGACGCCCGGGAATGAGGGTTTAGTGTGGTATATTTTTGACGAGGAGCGGACCGGACTGCTGCGCAAAGGCAAAATCTTCCAAAACAACTTTACTGTACTTATATATAGGGAATTGAGTCCGTCAGTATGCAGATTCCTGAGAACACCGACCATGTTCAGCTGGAACTTGAGGCACGTCGGCGGCCTGGTCGGCCTCCGGTGCACGTTTGGGTTGACCTCCCCGACGAGCTTCTCTCTCCAGAACAGAAGCGAAAGAAAAGAGCGATACTCCTGCGCAGGGCGAGACAACAACGTCTGTATGAGCGGCGGAAACAGTTGAGGGCGGGTATAGTCTCGACACCGTCGGAGAAAGCGGTGATACCGTCGTCCTGCGAGCACGCAGCTGGTGCGCCTCCCGCCAGCCGTAGTCAGGCACAAGCCGAGCGCATCGACGGCGAACCGCGTTCTATGTCTGCTGATTCGGGACAATTTTCAGGTCGGGCAAACGTTGAATCCGGCGTTGAAGACACCTGGACTGCAGAGCTGTCCTATACAAATGCACCGAGTGGGGCTCGCAAAAACCTTGAGGGGCAGAAAATTTTTGCAGGGCGGCCACAACTGCTGCCGACCCCGGGACACATGGGATTCCGTACCACAGATACACAGAAAAGAAACTGGGAAGGGGCCTTTCCAGATGGGAATAAGCCCAGTGGCATTCGTCTCGAGCCGATGCGGGGAGCACTGGCTTGCAGCAAGCCCTCGCTCAACGCACCGCATGACACAGACGGAGCGCATATCGACTCGCGATATCCGGACGCATCCTTGATGAAGCATGCCAAGGATGGTGTATTCGTCGCACAACCGACGCCTCTTGAAGGGGGATCTTATCCGTGCTACCGCGGCGCTTGGGAAGGGCCATCCCGGGAGGCACTTCGGATCCACCCCGTGACATCATGTGCACTGACGTCGGCCGGTGCCCCGGGCTATGTTTCGGCCTATGGTGAGGTCACGGCTGCCCAGCTGGTGCCATCATACGTGATGCCGGCTGCAGCGCTCATGGGAATCAAGCAAGGCGCTCCAGCGATCGCGGGCAAGGCATCCGTCCATATTGGGAAAGCTGCACTTCCTTCTGTGGTGCCGGCATCTCCGGGAACCTATGGTGAAAGCCGAGGAATCCGTGAGCCCCAACAGACTCCAGGGATGACGGGCTCAGTCCTGGTCATGTCGCCGGTAACGCCTCCCGACCTGGATGTGAAGCATTTGGAGATGTCTAGTTCCCAGGCATGGATAACAAAAGGGAGCAACGAGCGGCACGGGCAGAGCTATCTTACGAGACCCACTGTCCAGGGTTTGCGCACCGATCAAATTTCTGTTGAAGGCCAAGGTCGGGGAACGAATATATGCGACGCGAATGGGATGCTATTGAAGGCTGGGCATCAGGGCGCACACCAGGAGACACTCCACAGAACTAAAGCAGAGGCAGAGGTTTGGGGAGATGTGAGCACGCCTCGGCTGCTGGAATCGCGAGTGCGCACGGCGGGAACCTTACGGAATATCTCCACCGCAGACATGCGTGTTTTCCAACCTGATGCATTGTTGAAGCTTTACCAGTCTGTATCGGACTTTGAGCAACGTCTTTTCGTGCGCCTTACGCTGCCTCCTGCGTGTATAGACGAAGAATTGGTTGCAGTATTGGTTTCGGATGAGGAAAATCCATCCGTATTGAAGGAATCGGATGAAAGCGCTTCGGGATCAGGGGGACGGCATCTCGAAGAGAACGCCACCGGCCAGGCACAGAGCCACGAGCATGAAGCCGGAAAACGAAGGGCCATAGCATCGGCATTGAGTGTGTTCGTCGATCACGGATTGTTGCGTCGCGCTAGTTCCTGCTATATTGCAAACGCTTCCTGGCGAGAATTTGTTCAAAGCGTCGTAGCAAACGATCCAGAGCAAGTTGCGCATGTCTCGCGAGAAGTTCGTGAACGATTCTGCGCCGAATCTTGCGATGCACAGCGCCGTTTTGTGGTATGGATACTCGATCGCTTCACTCGCGACGCGCCTGCACTTCCGAATGGCCTGCATTTTGATGATCAAGTAGGCAGCTGTATTCAAGCATGGTTTGCGGAATCGAAGAATCTGTTGGCAGCGCTTGCGTTTGCATCTGCACAGCGAAGTCGAGCGCTTTCGCAGCTTCTGATTCGAGGCTATTCGGTGATGCGCATGTGCATTTCTCCAGAAGTGCGCGTGAACTATTTGAGACAAGCGCTGGCGCTGCTTCACCGAACACCGGACTCGGAATCGATTTATGAGTCGAGCGATGCGGCTTCGAGCGGATTGGCGTCGGAGCGCCAGCAATGCATGCTGGTCAAGTACATGCCACAGAGCGAAGAGGAGGCTCTCTTGCTGCAACTCTTAGGGGCGTCCCTAGTCGACATGCTTCACGTGGAGGAAGCAGAGCAGCCACTCTGCCAGGCGCTGCGTTATTTCATCGGAGCTCTGGCGCGTCAATTGGGCGTGTCCGATGCAACCATTGAAAAAATTGATGATTTATGCCTCGATGAAGAGATCGCCCTCATTCAGAGCGGCTTCTGCGCCGGCGGTAACGCGCCATCAAAGAAACCCGCGCCCCAGGCAACCGAGCTAACGCGCAAGTGCCAAGCGCGTATGGCGCTTTTACGGTTGGATATGCTGCTGGAGTTGTATCAGCGAAAAGCTGCGGATCAAACGAGCGACGTGTCGTATGTAACATCAGAGCCGCGATCCGTGAGTGCCTCACAATCACCAAGTGCTGCATCCGAAGCAAGCCCTCGTTGGAAGGAGGATACAGCGTGTGCGGTACACCAGCAAAACGCCAGTAATCCGCGAGAGCTACTCCAGTGCTGCGTTGTGTCGCTTCTGCTGCTGAGTCTTCGAATCGGTCTCGAGGGCTCTCGTTCCGAGGCCTGCGATCTTCTCTACATGTGCCTGCACATTCTCCACGCGCTGGGCTTTTCACGAAGCACGCATGCGGCTGCGACGCTGCTATCGCTCGCTGGAACCTACCTGACAAGCGGGCAGTTGATGCGCGCCCGTGACGTGTGCCATCGAGCGCTGGACGTGCTGCGCGAGGGCAGCTTTACCCACACGCCCGTCTATGCCGACGCGCTCGGTATGGTCGGTGCAATCGAGCTCATCGAAGGACTGCACCCAGCTGCTGCGGAGCACTTTAGCGCTGCACTCAAAGTGCTAGACTCGTGGCTCGATACCTATGGAGGTCTACCGCACGAGCACTGTCTCAATAGTCCAGACGATGTCCAGTACTTGCCGCTTCAACACTGCCAAGAGTTGCATCTCTGGCTCTCCATTGGGCTAGCCCGCACCTGCCGAGCACAGCAGCAACATGAAGCAGCGGAGCGGATCGCGAGCGCTGCGATGACGTGCTGGCGGCGTATCGTTGCGGTCGCCGCAGTGGACGCAGCGCCGACACCAAAGCCGTGTGTGAGTCTCGGGGCGGCAAACGCTTCCATCCCATCACCGTCATCATCAGCGTATATGGAGGCAGTCTCGTTGTTGCCTCCTGTTTTTCAAGATTTTGGGAACCTGCGCCACATTTATTAAGTAGGGGTTTATGTGTGTGTGTTCTCATGATTCTGTTTTAGGGGAATTCATGAACGCGGGCATCATCATCATCGTCGTCGACTAGCTGGTCTTGCGGGGAAGGTGCGGCGTGAGCGCGGGCAGCGGCGCGCCTGGCGTTGATCGTGATGCGTATCCGCGGTGTCGCTAGTTAAAAGGTATTTTGAATGAGTGTCAGATCTTGTAGAGGGATTAGAGCGTCTTCTGGTGCATGGAACACCTGCCCAAGAAAACAGAGTGCTGCCGCGGTTGTCGGTCCAGTGTCTCGCGTGTTCACGAGTGCAGTGAGCGAGTGCACTGCTCCTGGTTAGGTGCCTGCGGCTCTGTGCTCAGTGGCATGATCGCCGCGTGATCGTTCGTGAAGGAGCTACCTGTTCCGCATCGGGTTGGCGGCCTCTCTGATACGGTAGATCGCGTTTGTGGTAGGTTGCTCCTGACGCTGAACGCAGCTCCTATCGCTGGCGGAATCACTTTGAGCGATGGACCACGGTGACATGGGACGTGTCCAGCAACTTGCTGCTCCGCTGTGACCGGTGGGACAATCCTTCAGTATATGCGTCGCTGCATTCATGCGCGAGGTCAGCTCCGTGTCGTTCCCAGGAGACTCGTTGGCCTGCGTCCATAGACAGGTGTCTATGGATTCTCGTTTACCGATGCAGTAGAGCATGCTTTGCGATCCCTGCGTGAAACGGAGCCAGGTAAGCCGATTGCAGATCGTGCCGCGTCACTAGACCAGACGTTGGTTGCTTCGGATCGTATCGGGTGCTCGTGCATGTTGCTTTTTTCTTCGGAAGGTGCAAAGCGCATACGAAACAAAGCCCTATCACCGACATAGGTTGTAAAGTTGCCGCAGCGCAAGCCACGTAGCACCGCTGTTGGCGATGCTGGCGATAAGCGAACCGGGATGCTTGGCGGATCCGCTGGCATCTGCAGCTTCCCCGCGTCAAAACTGGGACTGGAAGCGTCTTCACTCTACTGCGAAGAAACAGTTCCGAGAAAACTGGTACGACACTGTTATATGGGGCACGTGCCGCTCATTCCACAGCGCTACCTGTAGCATTTCGGTAAAGCGGGCGCGCCGCATCTCTCGCGGACGCCGCAGAACGCCCTGCAAGGCCGCCGAGTGTCCGTCGACCGTTCCCGAGTTCTCACGAAACGAATGATGGGTATTCACAGGGTGCTCCGCCGAGGCATTTTGCCTCGATAAGTAAACCGGGCGAGGAAACTAGAACGCTGCTTCTGTAACTGGTGACCTGAGCCAGTCTAGCTGTCCACGGATTCCATCATCGGTTTTTTATGTTTTAAAATGCATGAAACAAGCCAGATGACCCCAGGTGTGCGAGTGATGCTAGGCGGTACCGATACCCGCGGCAGTGGCGTCAGCGTCGCTGTACCTGCCGCCATATCCGCTTCACAGCCATTCCATGCGGCATGTGCGTAGCGACAGACCCCGCGAACATCGCGTCCGTTTTATACCATTGAGTATAAATAAATTCAGTTGCTGGAAGCTTTCCGTTGACGTCCTGCGCGCATCACCATCCACGATCTCAGGGAGCGGCGCTCGCTACGTGCAGAAACGCCGCCGCCCCAGTGATCGAAGGCGGTCCAGATAGCAGCGCCCGCACCTGGAAACAGTGCAGCGCCAGTGCACGCATAACGCCCTGCACGCGCGAGGCTCGTTGCGCGTCGGAAAGCGGCGTCGATCAGCGCACGCGTGCAAGGACACGTGTCCATCCGCCGCCAGGTGATGGAGGCGACACTGCGGCGGCTCCGGAATCGGGGTGCCGCCGACATCGCTCACCCGTCGCAGGCGGGAACGGAAAATCACCCGACACCCGCTGCTTTGCGTGTGAGGCGCGTAATTATTCGTTGGTCTTCCGGAGCGCGCCTTGCTATGGGAAGTGACGCTTGTTATGGGCGTTGGGAGCTCCATATTAAGAGGAATAGACGTATACTTTTTCAGGGAAGTGGTGTTGATAAGTGTTCTTCGGAGAAGGCTTCTCAGGTGAAGTCTTCACCAGGTTCAATGGCCAGCAGAGCAACTGAAGCGCCGCGCGAGCAGCCAAGCGCTGCCGCAGACGCAAGGAACCCAAGGAACCCAGTGGAGACTAGCGGTGTTTCTTGGGCAGCTGTGCAAGATGCTGACGTAGGAACCCATAAGAAAGAGTCGAAGACAGCTGGCACCGCAGCTGAGACTGGGGGAAGCTGTGAACCGCTTACGCCTCCAAAAACGGTTGGATCAAAGCGCCACCACAGTCCCATGATGGCGGTGAAGGCGCGAATACCACCGAGCGGAGCAGGGGAGGCCGAGCTTTCGGCACCAGAAATACCGCAGGCACCAGTGGACAGGGCTAGTGGCGACGGGCGCAACTTTCCCGACGGTGTAACCTGGTCTGCGCTCTACACGCGCCTGTTACAGGCTATGCAGCGCACGCGCGAGTTCGAGGTGCAGCTCTCCCTCGCAAAGTCTGACCTGATGCGCCTCCAGACAGAATGGTTACAAGCTGTCTGGACTCGACGTCATGCGGCCAGTTTAGAGCTGGTGACGGGTGTTTCCGAGACCGGCGTCAGCTGGGAAGTTCCAGCGCGAACATCAGTGCCAGCCGGGGCAGGGCCTGCACAGATGTTCTCTACGACGGGAATGCATGCGAATGCGTCAATAGGTACGATTCCAGACACACGAACAGCAAGTCATGGTGTCTGGTTGACCATTCCGGACGCACCTGCGGTGCCTCTCCAGTCCGCAGCACCAACGAGTTCGCTGACGCGCACATTGCCCTGTGGATCAAACCTGCAAAGTGACAGCATAGATTCGAGCTCGTGCTTGTACCAAGGAAGCGAAGCCAAACCAGGGGTGCATGCCTGCAACTGCTCAACTGCGAGCAGTCGAACATTTGGTGAGCACGACACCCCGTCCGCTTCAGAATCGGAGAAGTTCTATCCACAGCATCCAACTGCGGATGCACATTCGACGGAGCAAATATCGCTGCCGCCCGCTGCATCAACGACACCGAAGACGAGTGGCTCGAACCAAAGTCGTCGTCGTCGTTGTCGTCGTCGTCATCGACAGTCAAGTCCTGTCCCGGGTACGTCAAGATACTGGACGGAGGCTGAGCACAAGCTCTTCCTGGAAGCGCTCAAGATCTACGGCCACCGCAATCTCAAAGCGATCAGTGCTCATGTTGGCACGCGGAATCCGACACAGGTACGAACTCATGTTCAGAAGTACTTTATGCGCCTCACTCGAGAAGCCCTGCGGCTCGAAGACACTCGCAGGACCTCAGTGCAACCCTCGATGCAGTCGGCGACATCCGCTACGTCCTCCCGCGGCGACGGCGCGTCTGCGCCTTTTGGCAGCACAGAGCAGCTGCCAGCGCCGGGCATCGAGCTTCGCTGCAGCGGAGCGTGCGCGCAGCCGCACGCGTTTATGCCGTGCGAGCCTGCCCAAGCGCCTGCCTCTGCAGCATCGACCAGTTACACTGAGGAGACACCATCAGACTACCGAGCACGCAACCAGGAGCACGGCTCCAGTGTCCCTGGAGAGATCGAGGAGCATCCTCGCGAGACGCGTAGGCAGCCGTTCAACTCGGTACCAGATACTTGTGGCGTTCATTTGTTGTCACTTGTTGCACAGGAGAATATGCTATAGATGCATGCGTATGGCATAGAGGACGATTAGAAGCGTTGAACGCGGCACCATGAATACAAAACGAGTCCGCATTCACTGCAATGTATGTATAGCGAAGCGGCGGTCTGTAGCCAAGTACGAACGGCTGTTACTGGGACAAGTCGCGAAAAGCGCACTGTTGTATCATCATTGGGGTTTGGATCCTGCGTTCATATGCAGGGTGGTTTTTTATGTTTTATGTGGGAAGCATTGTCGTCACGGAGACAGTGCCGCATTCTGGGGCACGTGCATCCCGGACGGTGACGGCACTGCTTCCGAGACGTTCGCCTTTCACGGGCATATTTACGGGTAAAGGGGAACTTTCACTGGGCAAGCTCGCGCAGCATCTATTGCAACTCTGAGGCGCTGGTGCCGCCCATGCAAACGAGTCCAGCGGTTACCGACGAAGACAACCACGGCTGCCATGCTACTTGGATCATCGGTTTGCGATTGCTCGCTCGCAGCCACTCCCAATGTACGCACGAATAGAAACGGCTGATGGACGCGCAAGGTGCTTTTCGTTCCTGTACATACCCAGATCAGGCTCGAGAAGTAGCAACTGCGAGGTATCTGCTGGATCGTGGATCGCTGCTGGCGACACCGTCCAGTCCAAAGCGTTAGCCGTACCACCGCCAGCACCCTCTTCTGCATCCGCGTCATCCAAAGTCGTCCTGCTCGTTTGAACTCGTTGAGCTATCCGGGCGAGGTTCTGTTGGACTTGGCGAACGCGGCTCAGAGCGGCCACAAAGACGGGTACGAACTGTGCAAACTGACCCTGTGCAAACTCCAAGCGCAGCCGAAAACTCCGTGGTAGCGCCACCTGATCAGCAAAGGCGTTCACCAACAGCTCCAGACGACAAGCACCAAAAAGCGGCTGCTGAAAACGCTCGTTCCAAATGCCGTGCAAAGGCACCTCGAGACTGTACAGGGGCTGAGGTGCGCCCCAGTTTACCTCCCCTGGGGCACGCGCTGGCGCCAGCAGCACCATGCGTACGTTCGTGAGCACTGCAGTCGCTCGGTACAAGTAGCCGAATTGTGACGGGTCCCTGAGTACGTGAGACAAACGAGCTTGCCAACGAACCGGTGTTTCCAGTGTGAACAGAAAGCAGTCCAGTCCAGACTGCCGCCCGAGGTAACGCTCATCCAAGTACGCAATCGGTAGGCGCTGTTCCGGGTCGAGTTCAACGTTCGTCGCCATAAACCAATGAATACTAGCCTCCGCCAATGCTTGCAACTGCCACACCGATGAACATGTTCCCAACGAAGGAGCGCTTCTCGAGAGCAAGCGACCACGCAAGACTCGTAGCCTGTATTACTACGCTTTCACGAGCTGTTCACGCGTTCACCTGCCCGCGGGGAAACTTTCTCGCGTCAGGTGCGCAGGGTGCGCTGGCCTCGGCAACTGCCACGCACAGGCGTGTCCCGAGGCGCTACGCTGCGCTCTATCAGGAGACGCTCGCGCGAGTGCGCGACACTTGCCAGAAACAGTGAGGATAATGATCAAAGACGCACCGCCACGCGTACCACTGACCCTAGAACCGGCTTGCTACTTGGCATAGCGTCCAGATCCGTTGTCGAACTGGGGGTCCTGCAATAGACGCTGACGCTGCGCCTCCTCTAACCCTCGCTACTGCGTTGGATGCTTGCTGCCGTCACCTGCGTGCCGTAACGACACACCGCAAGACTGGGCGGTGCACGAACCAATAGCTCTGGAGACAAGTCTGGGTCGCTATAATCGCACCATCCCCAGGACTTGGTGATGCAATGAACAATGAATCCGAAGGCAAGCATTGGTGATTGCTAGCTAGTTAGCTAGCGGATCCTGAAAGTAGGTGCAGCAGCATAATGGACGCTTTTTCAACTACCAATATCCATGCATTCCGCAATCTGGGATCCATGATCAATGGAAACGTGTTGTCATCGAAAAAGAATCAGCACTAGTGCTGCGGACGTGGCACTGCGATCCCGTGAACGCATCCAAGAGCGGACGCACCGAGAACGGAACTCTTGGCTTTGGCTGCTGTTGCCGACCGCTGTGGCATACGTTGAAGCGACTGTTTCGGCACTTGCAAGGTATATTACAGAAAAGTGCGTTGTATTAGATGCATTGCGTTCAGAAGTTGGGGTTTGTTCCACACTTGTTTGATGTGCACCGAGCAGGGGCCACTGGACGGAAACAGAGCGCTGCAGCTTGTACAGCGATCAGGAAGCGTACCCGAAAACAAGTCCAGGCGCTCTTTACCGGGCTTGTTGAGGAGCTTGGCACCATCGTGCAGCGCACGGAGACACAACGTGAGCCTCCCGCAGTGGAGCTCAGCATCCGTGCGCCGGGTATCTTTCCAAGTCTGAAGCTTGGCGATAGCGTGGCGGTGAACGGTGCATGTCTGACGGTCGCGTCGCTTTTGCCGCAACCGGCTTTCCAGGTGACCCTCGCCCCGGAGACACTGAGACGCACGAGTCTCGGGCAGCTCGGCCTCGGGGATCAAGTGAACCTGGAACGTTCCATGGCCGCTGACGGTAGGTTCGGAGGTCACATCGTGCAAGGACACGTGGACACCACCGGTGAGGTGCTCGACGTGCGCCTCGAAGGCGATGCGCTGTGGTATACGGTTCGGGTGCCGCGTTCAGCAGCGTCGGTGGGGTCAGCGCTACAGCCGGACTGCTTTCTGTATGTTGTGCCCAAGGGGTTCATCGCTGTGGACGGGGTCAGCTTGACAGTGTGTGACGTGAACGATCGAGAGCGAACGTTCACGTTCATGCTTGTTCCATACACTCAGGAACATGTGACGTTACCGGGACGACGCCCTGGTGACCTCGTGAATCTGGAGATGGATATCATCGGCAAGTACGTTCAGCGACTTGTTGAATCACGACTATCCGCGGTGCGCTGAATGCTCGAGAGAGATGACGCACCGGCGCCTGCACAAGTGACGTCAGCGGTCGCAGCAGCGGCAGCACTGCTGGTGGCAAAGGCTAGGCTTTCGAGTGCAAAGCACAGCGGGCAAGCAACCCACGAGCACTCCCTGCCAGTGCTGAGAACCAGTGTCGATATTTGTACTTGCATGCATCTTTTTATGGTTGATAGTCTGTGAAACACAACGTGGCATGGTCGGATGACCGTGTCGAATGTGGTGTAGCGTCTGACGTTATTTTGCCTTGGTTGGCAGCTGACCTCGGTAGCCAAGCGTGAGTGACTATCTAGGCGGGGTCCACTTGACTCGAGACGCCGTGACCCGCCGCAGGAGCCTACACAATGTCTTCCTCGCAGCCTCGATAACTGCATGCGCAGAAGCCACTGATCCGGTGACATACATTGGTATGCACGGTTCATGCATGCGGTGTTGTGTTGTGTTGTGTGTCTTTTTCTATCACTCTCTCTCACTCAGAAGCCACTGATGCGGTAACGTATATTGGCATTCGCGGCGCGTGGATTCTGTGTTGTGTCCGTCCACTGGTGGCAGATGTGTACGGGATTTGCGTATGAGCGCGACACGCTGAACCGCAGACAATACCTGCATATGCCCCGTCCAGAGGTTGCTGTGTGCTGCATATGCTGCAGAAAACGATTTCGGAACTCGTTGAGAGGGTGCTAAAACGTTGCACTCTAGTGTCCTTCTCTGCCGATTCCCCAAGTTGGTGTGCTCTTCAACGAAGCCGCGAGACGCGGGAAGCGTGCCGGCGTTTGGCAAGCGCTTCCACCACCAGACGAGCATTGTCTGATTCACGAACACCAGCATTGAGGAGCAGGCGCTTACCACACCGGCAGGCATGCCTTTCGGACGTTCTCTCGCGTTGCTGAAGCCTTCTACGAATGGAGAGAAAAGATGATCCATGAATATGAGAGCGCAGCAGGAAGCCACGAGCTCAGCACCCTCACGATACAAGTTCCAACCGAATCAGGCAGACTTGTTCCGGTCTCGTTGAAAAAGCGCTCCGCAACCGAGGCAGAACACAGACCCGTCTCATGCATAGCACGCAACGTGAGTCGCGGCGTGCAGTTCTCGCGGAACATAGCGGCACCGGTGATTTCTTTGAAAATATCGATAAAAAACCGAGATTCTTTCGCGTTGCACCACAAGACCCTTCGAGTTAACGAGTCGAGAACGTGCGCGGCAACCTCGCATTGTTCTGGGTAGCCAAGCGGACGCTCGCAGAAACCGCTTGCTCGAACGTTCCCATACCTAACCGAGGACTCGGCTGGAGAGCGACCAGCGTCAGACGGTATGGAGGCAGCGGTTCGATGCGGAAGCGCGATATTGGCCAAACACCCGCTAAACTGAAGCGATGCGCATTTTACAGGCCTCTTTTGTTGTCTGGCACATCTCTAGTGTCTATCATGGTTGGCATTGTATCGGATACGCAGCGTGCTTTCGAAGAAGCTTTCGCGTATCTGCAGTCGAAGCGGTACCGAGCGCTGTTGCAGGTGCGTGCACAGCAGCGCTTCGCTACCCTAACCTATCCTTACGTGCTTCGCCTCACCAGGTAGTGCATTACCGTCGTGCTGTTCCGTGCTGGACGTTGTCGATAAGCACGTCAGCGAAGCGGAGCCACGCACAGCTCCGAACAGCTGGGACTAGTTCTGGGTAACCTTACGAACAAAGCGCGGACTTGATGCTTCTTTGATTCTTAAAAGCCAATACCTTTTCAGGTTTAGGGCTGAAGCGCACACCCCGCAGCGCAAACCGTTCGTGGGCTACCGCAGCGCTGGTGCGCACCCTCGGCAACTACAAGCGTTACGTCGTCAGCGTGCACAGCTTTGCGAAGTAACAACAGCCGCTTGCACCCACAAGAACCTCCAACGTTACCTGAAGCACGCGCTGCAATCCGACTCTTTTACGCGTGCCCAGAAAAGGTGCCCATAAGCCTGTGGAGTCGGTGCCCCCATTACCACCGTAGCCGTCAGGCTGCGTCAAGCGCTCCGGGGCGAAGTATTTTCCCGCAGGCGGCGTTTCCCGCTTCAGTCATTGCGGAGATTGCATGGGCTCCACTTGTCGCCGCCATGACCCGCAAACGAGTCGAAGCCACTGTGGGGTTCGCAACCACCATAATCAGTGCGAGTGTAGTGCGCTCTGAAAGTAAGCTTAGAGCGAAGCGACGCCTTAGCAAGATTGCCCTCGCACTACGGGGCAGCGTCGCTAGCCTGGGCGAGGCCGGGCCTCCGCACAAGACCTGTTTCTCGCCGTGGTACGCGATCGCCGTACCTGTGGAGGAGCTGGATCTTCCTTTATGTCTAGAAGCCGGACAGACTTTTCGCTGGAAACAACGCGAGAATGGTCTTTGGTGCGGCGTACATGCTGAACTCGCTTGGAACCTCTACCGACCCGATGCCACCACGCTGCGCTACTGCTACGCGCCGGCTACCGTTGATCCAGTTCGCGCCCGCCTCGTGCTACAGGATTTTTTGCGGCTATCCGATGATGCACCATCTCTAGTCAGTTTATATGAGGATTGGAGCAGCAGTGATCCGCATTTTCGTAGCGTTGCACCTTTCTTCCAGGGAACACGAGTTCTTCGCCAGGACCCGGTCGAATGTCTGTTCTCGTTCCTATGTTCGAGTAATAACCATATTCGACGCATCTCGGGCATGGTCGAGTTTCTCGCTCGACGCTACGGGCGGGCGATCGGCTCTGTACCCGCGGGTTTGGCCGATGATGAATATTACGCATTCCCGAGCGTTGCAGAGCTCGCAGCTCAAGCGAGTGTTGCAGAACTGCGGGCGAACGGTTTCGGGTATCGTGCGGAATTTGTGGTGAATACTGCGAAGGAGCTGGAGTCGCGCGGCGGCAACTCGTATCTGCGAGGTTTGCGGTCTCGGGAAAACAAGGATGAGGTTATTCGGGAACTTGTAACATTGCCAGGTGTCGGGCGCAAGGTCGCTTCGTGCATCGCGCTGCTGTCGTTGGACTGCGCGCACGAGGTGCCCGTCGACACGCATGTGTGGCAACTGACGCTGCGCCACTACGCGCCGGACTGGCGAACGAAATCCCTGACTGAGAAGCGGCACGAGGAGATCGGTGCGCTGTTCCGAGAGCGTTTCGGACCGCTTTGCGGCTGGGCACACCAGGTGCTCTTCATTGCAGACTTAGACGCCTTCCAGGATCGATTGCCGGAAGCTCTACGAGCAGAGCGTACGCTTGCCCGGAAGCGGACGCGGGCAGCAATATCTGCTCGAAAACCTGCAACTCCGCCAGCACAGCGGTCCGAATAGTTGGCGCGCTGTTTAACTCAGTGAAGGACCGGAGTTACAGACGAAGTACTACTCGAAACTGGTTTCTTTGCAGGATGCTTTCTGCAACGCATCACATGATTCCATGTAGAAAAAAAATGCGGCTGTTTCAGTCGCGCGGGTCAGCAGTCTGGCGCGATTTGCGCACGCACGCACGCACGCACTCACGCACGCGCGCCCTGGATGTATCTGGATTCTCTTGTACTTTCAGGGAACATACTAACTATATATGAATCATCATGGACAGGATGTTTACGAACGTCGACGCTCGGCCGGCGGCGTGTCACGCATGCGTGATGTCACGCGTCCCCTCAGTCACGCCGCCCTGTATGTGACCAGCGCTTTTGTTTCCTTCAACCGATTTGAAGTTGTCGTTGAACGGGCGTTGAAGGCGTTGTTCACACGGTGTGTGTGTGTGTGTGTGTTCACAGTAGCACTACGTCAAACTATTCATCTATCTCACAAGCGGATCAGCGGTTAAAGGTTGAGGCGTAAAGCTTGCCAGCGCTGTTGTGTCTCAGTCCACGCGGTCCGGTCTGGTGGAAAACCGAGGGTGCACGTACGTCACGCAAGGGCCTCTCGAGGGACACGGTTTCACTGCCGGTACCCTGGGGTCCCATACGCGGGCGCTTGATGCCGTCAGCTCTCGATGCGCTCGCTGAGGCTGCAGTACTACAATCTATAGAGAGCAACAACGCGTCAGTTTCGTCGGATGTCAAGAAGCCGGTAGTCTGGGTGGACCCCCAGCGAACAAGCGATGTGACTCGTGAGTGCACGACGTCGAACGCAGCGTCCACCGGGGGTTCAGGGCTTGCCTCCAGCGACGGCACTGCGACCGCTGTGAACTCGGACTTGAATCAGCGGGAGACGTCGCGCGTACCCGAGCGAACAGTCGTGGACGCAGAGCAGCAACAACACCAGCAAATCATTGGAACATTGTGCCAGTTGCGGAACGAGTCCATACAGAAGTTTGATTCAGACAGTTACGCGCGTCAGAAGCACTCGTATTCGGAAAAACAATGTACGACAGATGCTGATAGTACGGGGCAGAGTTTCCTCGCGCAGGTGAAGCAAGAGCCACCGAGGGACGCGAACGCCTTAGTATGTATGCAGAGCAACCGTGAGCGGGCACTGCAAGCTGCACTAGCGTTCGGCTTTCGTGACAAAGACGGCGAAATCACCCGCTGTCCCTGCGGAAGCAGCGCTTACCAGGGTTTTATGCTGGCCTGCGAGTCTTGCGGTGTCTGGCAGCACGGAAAATGCATGGGTATTCGCCGCGCGGCAGATGCGCCTGATCAGTATTTCTGCGAATTGTGTCGCCCGGATCTTGTTCGTCAGCAATGCGTTATTTACGTAAGCAGTGCGACCGAACCGTCAAAGAAGAAGAAAAGCTCTCGGGGAAAGCGACCGGCGACAGAGAAAGCAAACAGTACGGACAGCAAGAGCACAAGTGGTCGTAGCGGGGCTAGTGCCGCCACAGCGCCAGCCGGTTCATTCGCTGCGAATGATCACGACAAGCCGGAAACGAACACCAGCGCTGCATCGGTTATGCAACGCACGTCAGAGAGCACTGACGTGTCGTCGATGACAAACCATTGCGCGGATGATGGAAGACCAGCAGTATGGTCCTCCGTCGACGGCAAGAAACCCGATGATATCGACAGCGGCAGTGGAAAAACAGAGACGAGTGCGCTGCTGGAAACGGAGCACAACTCCCCGAGACGCTCGCGCCACACAGCGCCGAAGACGACCACACCGGCGTTGAGCCCTCCGGTGCAGTCACGGACAGACCCGCAGACACCATCTTTGTTGTTTCCACAGTCGCCTGGCGGAAGTCTTAGCCGGGAGGAGCGGAAACTGCAGCATATCTTACAGCAATTCCAGCGCATGGAGGCGGAGGAAGAACGTCGGCGCCGTCGCGAGGCCGAGCAACACAACGTCCATGTGGAGCGGAGCCCCGGTGAAGGCAACCGCGGCACTAGCGGTTGCGGTAGCGCAACCGACTCAAGCACCGCCATGACAACAGCAACGACTGGCGTCCATGTGGAGCGTGCCCCAGTGAGTCCCAGGAAGTCAGCGCGTTCTGAACACGAAGCGAAGCGTGCACGTGGACCAGCGCGCGTGGGACGTAACCCAGGAGCGCCTTCCCCAGGTCAGGGTCTCGTGACGCATCACTGGGAAGAAACGGAGACTACATCGAGCAATGAGAGAATCGAGTCGCACGAGCGCCCGTCGTCGCCAACGCGTCGGTCGGAGCGCTCGCCTACGGTCGCATCTGCGGGTTCCGCAGCGGCAGCACCGGAGCATCCGAATGGTGCTTCCGTCGAGCTACCTGGCAGTAAGCGCGGAGCTACCCGTGGACATTTAGCATCGGCATCGGAGAGTGATTCGAACGCTGGGAATCCGGTCCACCTGAGAATCCCCTTGCCCGCGAGCTTGTCGGCTTCTTTGCTGGGCAATATCTATGTCACCTGCGCACCGACAGATGCGACGCCCGGAGATACCTACTCCAGTTCATCGTCGATGCAAATCGCTGCACCGCGAGCGTCCCCACTAGCCAGGGGAAGCTGGCTCTCGTTCCAGCCGAAGCAAAGCTCTCCCGAGGGCGGCGGATTCCTGCCGAGCGACCCGGCTGCCGAGACTCCGCACAGTGCGCGCTTTGGAAAGAAGCTATGGCTACTGCACCAACACTATCGCGAGCAGCTGGCATGTCTGGTCGATCACTCAGCCAGCAGCAGCAGCATCAGCAGCAGCAGCACCGGCAGTAGTGCCGGCCCCAGCGCTGCACCGACACTCGACTCGCTTCCCGATCATCTGGAACACTTGCGCATTCGAGTGCAACAGGCCTCTCGTTATCCGGACGATACCCTCTACGCCTTTTTACCCGTCAAAAAGAAGACTGCGGCAGCGTTCCGGCTCGCAGACCACCCGGTCACGGTACCAGCACCCGACTCGCTATCGTAGTTGACGGGTATGGGGCTACTTGGGCATGCTGAACGATAGCAACTTTTGCGTACCCTTAAACTTGGTTCAGCTTTGCGTCGCTGTCACTCGCTGTGCAGTATAGTGCGCATGCCTCCCCAGACGCGTTAAGTAAGCAAGCAAGCAAGCAATACTCGGATAGTCACGATCGCACGTGTGCAAGCGGTTGCGTCAACATTCAGAAACCCCAGCTCGGGTTTTTATATGATGTTCGTGCTCGCGTTGAAAGCGCTCGTTTCACGTCAACCGACCTCGGCAGCGAAGCGCGCTTCAGTCCCCAAGCCCACTCGTACTCATCCATTCATCCAACTCATCGTGTTTGCTAAGGACTACCGACGTAGAAACGACACTGATTCCATAGCGATCCGCATCTTCTGGTCACGAACCGTAGCACTGAGTCAAACAAAGGACACTCGAGCTGCTGGAAGCGAAACGTGCCGTGTGCTGTTGTCCTCAGAGGCTTGGGCGCGTGCGTAGCGACCGCTCAACAACCCCTGTTTCTTCTCCTTCTTCTTGGATGCTGCTGGACAGCCGTTCCACTCAATTCACAATCCGAACTCGTTTGTTCGTTTGTTGGAGTGCATGAATGACGCGCTTTATTTTCTCTACCAGCATACGAGTAGCTTTGAAAAGTTAACGGACTATGAACCAGCGGTGCTGGTCGAGGCGTCACCACTGGAGCCGTACCAGACCCTGGCTCCAGCGGACGTCGAGCTGGACTTTGCTGTACTGGTTCCCGAGGCTTGTGCTCGGCTCTGGGGCTGGCCACGAAACACCCTTGTCTCGGTAAACGGTAAACACTGGGCGTATGTGGAACTCGTAGAAAGCGAGGTGCAGCATTCGACGCAACCGGCACAGGTCTGGTTGACGCAACCGCTCTGGTGGACGCTGCACCACAGCGACGACGACGATGAGGTACCGTGTCCAACGACTCGTCGTTGCTGGTTGAGTCTCCGTCAAGCAGCGCGTTATGAACCGATCCGCTGGCGACTAGGAAGCGTGCCGGCGACTCGGGTCGTTGCGGAAGCAGTTCCTCGCGCAAAGCGTGTACGCGTGGCGGTCATCAACGACGGTAGGATCAGGGACCTCGACGCTGAGGTCGCATCAGCGCTCGTACAAGCGGCATTTCGTCGATTCATAACCGAACGAGCACCTCATAGACCGCTCTTGCTCAAGGTCGGGGATGTGCTGGCGGTGCCGTTGCCCGCCTTTGCTGAGCCCGAACGGCAAGCGCAGACTCGCGCGGACTCCAGTGAGGTGCCCTGTCGAGCCGCTGCACCAGGCACGGAATTCGTGCAGCACTCGCTTACCAGCTGGTTCGAGTCCATTCATCGCCCGGTATTCTATACACGGGTTATGGCGGTGGATGCTGACGATGACGCTGCTGCCTCGGTATCGACGTCGTCACTGCAGAAGATCGTCAGCGACCTCGGTGCAGCTGTCGATGCCGATCGAACTCGACTGCTGCAGGAGGCGCACCTTCCCGGACAGACTGTCTATCCGCTGCGGAATCGTTGGCATCTCCGAGCTCGAGCCTGGGAGAGAATGCTCTTCGAGCAGGCACTGGAGCCGCTGAACAAGTTGAAACAGGTGCTGGGCGCGAGCCTCACATGGATGCGTTCACCGGGTAGCGAGTCGAGCAGCAAGCGGGGTGCCCCAGGCCCACCGCTCTCCGTTTTGGCGGTGCTCGTGTATGGAAATCGGCCACTTCAGACGTTGTGGACGTGTTTGCAGGAACTGAATGCCTGGGGTATGCATTTATGTGAAATCGATTGCGCACTGCTGATGCCGGCAGGTGTCGCAGACCGGACACCCGCGAGCGCTTCCAACTCGAGGGTGACGGCAACGCTGGACCCGTGGCAAACGCTGTTGGCTCATTTGCGACTGGCAGAGGAGCGGTGGCGAGACGCCTGGCCTGCTGTCCTGTTTCTGTCTCGCTTTGACGTTCTGGTGCGACTTGTATCACCGGGCGCTTTGGAGCAGGGCGTCAACGTGGAGGTGCAACGCGCACTGCTGGCAACGCTGCGGCGTCTGCTGGGCGATCGCACCTGGTACACAGACACGGCAAGCGTAGGTAGCAGCTCGACGAAGCCACCGCTGACCCGTTCGGTGTCCGGAGTGGTGCATCACGGAATGCGCTCAGAGACGGTAAGTGGACAGGTTAGGCGCTGGCTGGTGTTTGTGGATGTTTCAGCGACGACGTTGACGCCGGCGGATTTGCCTGCATCCTTGCGGGGTTTACTGACGGCTGCTTTGGAGACGCCTCCAGTGACGCGGTCGGAAGTTGTACGGGCGCTTGAGCGTACACTGGTGCATGAACTGGGCACCAGCATTCCGTTTGGCGACACTTTCCGCCGCAGACTGGGGGCAGCGCTTGCCGATATCCAGACCTGGAGAGAGTCGGAAGCGTTGGCCTTGCTTCGGCGTTTGGCGGGTCGTTTGCAGGTGGCCTCTGTGAACGGCACCGCGGCGCCAGGCGATATCGAGCAGTACATTACGTTGGTTGCTGATAGTGCGCGCTTCTTCCAGCGGATGCGAATGGCGGTTACTGTGGGGATTCCCAGTGTACCACAGGTCCGCTGGACCGATATCGGTGGACTCGAGGCCGCCAAGGAGGAAGTCCGCACCCTCTTGGGATCAGGTCCGGGATTCTCGTCGTCGTCGTCGTCGTCGTCAGCAGCAGCAGCAGCAGCAGCTGCTGCTGCGGCGGCGGGGAGACGGCTACCTCGTCGATCAGGGATTCTGTTTTACGGACCTCCGGGGACGGGTAAAACGCTGTTGGCCAAGGCGATAGCAAGCGCGTGCGGATGTGCATTTATTAGTGTCAAGGGACCCGAACTCATGAATATGTATATTGGCGAAAGCGAGCGGAATATTCGGGAGATTTTCACGAGAGCCCGACAAAGCGCGCCTTGTGTCATTTTCTTTGACGAACTCGATAGCATTGCGCCTCGACGGGGTGCTGGCAGTGACTCGGGAGGCGTCTCTGATCGCATGGTTGCCCAGCTGCTCGCGGAAATCGATGCTTGTCAGATGAGCAGTCGTCCAGGTCGACTTGCATCCGTGGCAACGGTGCTTGGGGCAGCCGTCGATGATGCAGCAGCAGCAGCAGCAGCAGTGGATACGTCGGCTTCGCGGCCCACAGCGGCGGTATTTGTCCTTGGTGCTACCAATCGACCCGATTTGTTGGATCCAGCGCTCTTACGACCTGGTCGCTTCGAGCGCTTGGTATATATCGGTGCCCCGTCGACGATGGCGGAGAAGCTTCAGGTCTTGGAAGCGCTCACCTCGAAGTTTCAGCTCGCACCGGATGTGGATCTCCAGCAGGTTCTTGCTTCTGCACCTCCCGTGCTCACTGGAGCAGACCTGTACGGGCTTGCGGCGCAGGCGTGGGTACGTGCTGCAAAACGAACCCTTGCTGAAAGCACGCTCGGAAATGCGTACAGGGACCTCATGAAACGACTTGTTGGTGACAGCGACCAGCGCGGTAGTTCAGAGGCCGCATCGAATGGTGCTACCACTGCCACTGCTGCTGCTGCTGAAACTACTGGAGATGCTGCGACATCGACCAGGTTGTCTACGACGTCCGCAAACGGTAGCGAGCCGGTATCTAGCGTCGCAGACGCCTCCTCGGAGACCGTAACACCGCTGGTGATCGTACGGCAGGAGGATTTGCTGGAAGCAGCGCTTCAAGCGACCAGCTCAGTGAGTTCCACGGACCTGCAGCGCTACCGGGAGCTGTTTGAGCGCTTTACCACCTCGAATCGAAACGATGTTGCCTCATGGGATGGGAACCTGGATGCCGTCACCGCCACCGCGACGCAACCCTGAATATGCGTCCAGCTGAGAGTCCGGAGCGTTCTGGGCGAACACTCCGGATGACTCAATGCACGGCGATGGACGTGGTGCGCTCGCTGCTGACTTGTCGCTCACGCAGCAGCGACAAGTCACGAGAAAACCCTCCATGAACGCACTGCATGATACTCGCGGAATCGAGGCCAGCAACTGCGGTCTGGTATCGTTTGGCTAGTGCGCGCTGCTGCCCGCTCTTGCGTCTTCTCCCGTGGGTTACACTCGTATCCGATGAACATGGGAGAATAAACAGCCCGCCCGGTACCTGCCTAGCCACGGGGTTTTGAGCTTGTGTCGATGTACAGATTGCCTAGTCGAGGTGCAGCGATAATGTATCACGGATTCACGAGTTTTTCTAGGATTCTGAATCGACTCTGCATGGTTCCATTGACGTTTTTCTCCATATCTTCGATCGTTCCGTTCGAGAGCAACGCTTAGGCGCAGTCACAAGCGCTGCTGGATCGTCGAGTATCCATGATCGACGTCATGTTCTGAGGCTTGCTTCATACGATCATGTCAGCGGATCACTGAACATGTTACGATGAATCATTGATCCGCCTCGAAAGGCCAATGAATCGGTATTCGTGGCCATGCAGCAGGAGCAGCAGTGGGATACTTTGCATACACCATGCATCCGGAGGCTCCCGTCTCTTCTGGTTGCATAGAAATGCGCCTTGGAGTTTCATCTTCGCAGCAACGGTGTTTCGTGGAGCGTTCGTCAACGCTCTGGATGACGGGGCATAGACGGATCGAATTCGTCGATTGCTTCTCCAATCTGGATTTTACGTGCGGTACTCGTTTCATCGTGGACAACATCGCGTTTCGTGATTGCTTTGTCGAATGGAACAGCGTGCACATGCGTCTCCGGTAGACAGCGTACTCGCACTGGGAATCGTCAAGCACGAGCTTGTGATCCCCCGGTGTCTGGCATTGTGTGCAGCAGCAACGGAAACCAGCATCAAATTGTATCACCTGTATGTGTCAAGGGCATGTACCGAGCGATGAAGCAAGCATGGACGCGCCGCAGTGCTCCAACCGGACCAAGAGGTGTGATATTCATTCGGGGAACCGGTAACCGCTGTGAAATGTCACCGCTTTGAGACGAGCGCTAAACCTGCATACAAAGACAGCGTGATCCCCGGGGAAGCGAAGCGTAGATCGACATGACGCGCTGCGCGTGAAACGCTCGAACAACATCCCAAAGTGGCGACACACGAAGCTGGAGCGCCAAGAGCCACCAGCACATATAAAGCCGCAGAAACGAGTGAGGACAAGGACGCAGTCTCAGATCAAGCATGCCAACACTGGTGTACACCACGATAATGAACGACGAGACGCAATCTTTAGCGTCGACGCTCGAGTCAGAGGAGCATCTCCACGCTACGTGGACACGGGGTGCAGGACTAGGAATCGGATCTACAGTAGAGATCGAGCCAGCGAACTGTACCTCGGTAGCGTACCCATATCACCTGATGCTTTCGAGTTGGTACAGCTTACCGAATCACGAGCAATCTCTTAGGATGGTATGCTGCAGCTATGCGGTGCGTCGACGTCGCGCCCCCGAACGCAGTACCCCGACAGACGGCCAAGCACAGGCGCGTGTTTCTCTCCGGGTAGGTTTGCGTCTCGGCATACGAGACGCGATCAGGGCCAAGTCTAGGTAACGGAGCGTACATCCGTTTTCGATGCTATCGAGTACAACGTGTCCAAATGGACACATGATTCCCGCAGATGACGCGCAACTGGGACACTGATGAATACGAGCGGCCGGCCTGATGCTCCCGCAAGGCGCCACGCTTCCGACAAGTCGCTTTCGTATGCGCAAGCACGCGCGCATGCACCCTTTCAACACCCTGGAGCGCCATACCCGCCTCCATACGCCCGAGTGATGCTCCAAAGCGCCGCCTTGCCTCATCTCTACTGCACGCTTCGTCATCCGGTGCAGTGCGCCTCCAATATCGTGCGACGGTAGGCGCAGAGAAAGCGCCAGTGATCGCTGGCAAACACCAGCGCGCCGTTCCCTGTGGACGCACCACACACTGCCGCTCGACAACGTTACCTCCATAATGCTGAGCTGCAGCCGCATCGATGGAGGCATCTCGAATCCCGGTGTGCATCCGCGCCTGTACAACGGATTATTTGCGTCGCTCAGCATCGCGTATGACGTGGAGCGGCGATTCGACGAGAGCGGCAACATGCCAGAGTAACCGATGCGAGACGGTGCTCGCGAGCTCCTGCTTTGTCCATCCATCGCCGGTACCCGCGCTTGCAGCGGATTCGTCTCCAGGGGATGTTGTGAGCAGGCGCAGGCTCGTGGCACTAGCACGCTGCATAGCGTCGAGGTTCGCGTCTCGTCCGGTGCCGGACTCGAGAACCTGAACCAGTGCCGGCGACAATACGCCGATAAGGGCCAAAAATTCCGCAGCCCAGGGAATCGCTTCCTCTGTCGACTGCGACGACTCGGAGTCAGCATCGCGAACGTGCATCATTGCGGCTTCGCGTTCAGTGTACAGCCAGCAGCCCAAACCGTGGAGCAACACAAGATCTTGAGCGTTCTCCACTGACAGGACGCGCCAGCGAAGGAAAATATACAGGATCCAAAGCGCCAGCAGTTGCACGCGACTGAACGGCGGTGCGTTCCAGAGGATTCGCAGCCAGAAACACCACGGCGATGCGGCGGGCTCGCCGCCAGCCACCGCACCCGTCACGACTCGCAGCGCGTGGAGCGTGGACGCACGTCGGACGGTGCTCGCAGCGCCAATGATCGCTACGAAACCCAGGCAACCGACAAGCACGAGTTCCTGGCACGGCGAGCGAGCATCGTGATCCTGTCCGCTGACCTGCTGCAGCCAGGATGCGACACTGCGTCCCATGTGACCTAGATACGCACTGGCGCGTTCTGCAGCATCGCCAGCATCAGCGTCGGTCTGCACCAGCGTCAACGCCAACGCCTGCATCGCGGAGAGCGCGGATAGCAGGTCTGCAGGTCCGAGTGCGTACTCGCTGGCAGCAAGTTCGCACAGATGCGCAGCAAGATCGCTTCGAGACGATACCAGTTGAGAAGTGCCCGACGGGTGTGCAGCGCGGCGAACGCGCTGCCGCAGCTCATCCCAGAGCAGTGCACCAGCAACCCGAACCAGTGCCATACGCCTCGCGTAATCCTGTCGATGCAGGGTGTCGGGTACCTGCAGCGGTCTCGCGTCCGGTGCTCCCGGTCTATCCAGTGACGCGTGCAACCCATTGACAAGCCAAGGTAGTACATGGCTTCGATGGATTGCATCCATGAGCGCTTGTGTTTCGGGTGCGATCCAGCACTGGCCTGGCAGCGACCTGAACCACGCATCGGCGAACTGAACGAAGCGAGCGCGATCGTTGGTACGCAGCGTCAGCAACAGCACCTGGCGCCAGTGCCGCCATGGCGCCGCTCGCTGACGAATCGCAGCAGCGATCGCGTGAACGCGCCAGCTTTCCGAGACCGCTTCCGTGGCCTCGGATGACGTCGCCATCATCCATTCGTGCAGCGGCACCTGCTCGAGCAGCCACGACACAAGGTTCACCGGCAAGCGACTACCTGCCCAATGCATCCACAGAAAAATGACGTTGTCTTTCCAGGTCGTTTGCGCGGACTGTCCGCGCACCTCTGTACCTGGAAACAGATCTGCGCTGCTCTCTGGCATTCGCGATACGCTGAGCGCATCCAGCCAGTCGAAGAGTTCCGGTTGCCGACCAGCGAAGCATTTGTGGAAGCGCTGGCTACCTGTTGGCTGCGCGAGGACGGAACGCACAGCTTGGCGAGCGCGCTTCTCCAGAAGCGTCCGCTGAACCTGCGCATACCAGGCGAGTGGTGTGCACGGAACCGATGGACTCGACGCCGCAGTGTATCCCAGCAAGGTCCGCATCGCTGCCAACGACTCGACCAGCGCCTCGCCGGTCACGAATGACGAGGCAGCGTCGCCCGTGGACGCGTCGTCGTCGTCGTCGTCGTGTAGCAGTACGCGCCTTGGCGTCCTTGCTTCGTCTTCCGAGCACACCACCGGTAGCACTGCTTCGTAACGAATGCACGGCAGATTGCAAAGGCATCGCATCAAGGAATGCAGCACGGAAGCAATGGCCGGCAGCAGCTCTGTTCTGGACGGCTCCGTGTGCAGCGCCAGGAACGAGATGCGCCACAGCAGGATTGGATGCTGGGCAGCGCGAATCAGACGATGGCATTCTTCGAGATTCTTTCCGAGCGGTTGCAGGATTGGCCAGATCCGGATGAGCCACCAGCACCAGAGCCGCGGCGCGACGCTCGTCTGTGCGCATGAAAATACGTGGTTGTTGTTGTTGTTGTTGTCGTCGTCGTCGCCGCCGACATCACCACCAGCACCACCATCACCATCATCATCAACAATGTCGTCATGCTGGTCGTCGTCGTCGTCGTCGACTGCCGGCATCCGACCGGTGGCGTGGCGTTCACGGACTCGACGCTGGTGCTCGCGGTGTCGCGTGCTGGCTGCCGGAGACGGGCCCTGCTCGCCGCTAGCGTCGAGCGCAGTCACGGTACCAGTGTCCGCGAATCCACTCGCTTCGACGGCTGCGCGATGGAGCACGCAAGTCGGCAGCGTCTCAACGATAAACGAGCGAGCAAGCGCAGCGCTCCCGGAAGCAGCGGACGCAACTTGTGCTGCGCTCTCAACCAGGTCGCGGAACTTGTCGCATGCGTACAAGGTCTCCAACAAAGATCTCCCCTGATCAGCACCGATACCACGTTGCAGTTGCTGGAGCAGGCACGACGCAAAAACCCTTTCCTGGTCGGCTGCCGGGCACCTGGTGCATTCGGCGATGCGCAGGCGCTGGGCCAAGGCTCCGAACATCCCGCGCAGCGCGTGCCTGATGGGCGCCGAGCATCCGATGCCGGCGCGCTGCCGCTGTTGGGACAAGTCGCTCACCAGTGCCGCAAACTGGCGAATGACCTGTTCGTGACAGGGTATGCCTGTAGTCTTGACCAGTTTTCGGAGCACGGTCAGCAGTTCGAGCAGAAATCGCGATTGCTGTTGGTGCACGCCCCTGGAAATGCTCCAGCCTGGAGCTCGACAGCCATGCTCGTCAAGAAGTTTGCTCGCATGATGGCAGCACAGTGTGAACAGGAGCGTTGATCGACTAGAGAGTTCTTCCGACGGGAGTACCGCGCAAACCTGGAAGCAGGCGCGGAGTCGCAACTGACTTGAATCGCTCGTCACGAGACGCCCCGGCTGGGGTGCGTCTTGCGTCCAGCGTCGCGATGACAGCGGCGATGCCCAGGTTTGCCCGGCGGGTCCGCGCGCTGCGTCACCGTACGCGAGCGAGGCGCCCGGTTGGACCGCGATCCCGGTATCCGCTGGTAACTGACGGTCACCGGATTTCTTTTCCAGGACTGCACCGTCACAGCAAATGCATTCTACCACATAGTCCGCGAAGCCGGAAATGCGCAACGCCTCTGCGTCTTCCCAGAGGACGGCGTTCTCGTCGGCAGAGCGCACTGCGGCTGCGAGGACGCGCTCCAGCACCTGCAGCATGCCACGCAAGGAGCGCAACGCGAGGAGATTCAGCTCGAGGAAGCACGGCTGTGCGATGCATCGTTTCAAAAAATCCGACCATGGCGCCGACAAGGCGACCCGTCGCCACCCGACGAATAGGTTCTCGGAATGCATTCGAGGTTGCACCTTAGCTATGCGCTGACACATGACGCTCGACATGGAGAGCACATTGGCGGCGTCGGCTGAGCAGGCACACCGCAGCGCTCGATGTGACACGAGTTGCATCAGTCGAGTGCAACATGAAAGCGCCGTCTCGGGGCTCATATACGCTCCCAGAGCTTGCATGAGCAGGCGCATGGTGTATAAGACATGCGTCGTCGCATTCGCCGCCTCGATGGCCGTTTCCCGATCTTGGCTACACTGAAGAAGCAGCTCGTGATCGAGGAAGGCGAGCAGCGCCTCAAACGCATCACGGCAAACGGTTCCGAGACGCTCGCGCCAACTAGCTAAATCAGAGACGGGCCCGGTGACGGCCGCTCGATAACCAAAACGGCACTGCTGCATTGCGACTAGCGGCTGACCAGCCTTCTCCCGGCACTGGGCGACTGCCACAAAGAATTGCAGAAAAGCACGCATCTCATGCCATACGCCGTCCAGGCTGGCACAATGATGAGCAACCCCAACGAGGTATACGGTTTCCAGGGTGGAGGCGTCACCTTCAGGCCGCGCTCTCGAAATCTGCTGTGTGCATTTGGACGTGACGCAGCATCCGCTCATGGCGTTGTGAAGCTCAAACGCCCGGCTCGTGATCTGACAGAGCACCTGCAGAAGCGACGTGGTCAGGGCCCTCTGGCGACTGCTCGGTTTCAACGCTCGCTGCGTGGCCTGCTCCATTGGCGGCGGATTTGGTGCAAGCTCGGCACTGCCAGCAGCTACCGCAGTTGCGATGCCATGAATCAGATACGCCAGCGCCTCGCCAAGCGCCGTGGCAGTAGCAGCAGCAGCAGCAGCAGCAGCCATGGAACCCTGCGACATCCCCAACGTGCCATCCAAACCAGCAGGCGACTCGAGGAGCTCTAACCAGTCCAGGGCATACTGCAGCCTTGTCGCTGCACCCCGGTGATGCTCATCGGCGAGCACACGCACGAAGCACACAACACAGGGCTGTGCAGGCGCCAACGATCTTGAGCGCGAACGTGCAGCTCTTTCCAAGATCAGCCAACGACTTGGCTCTCCTGGATGCAACTTTTCGCACTCGTTCGAGTGGCTTTCCATCGAAGAAACCCCAGCGAAGTTTGATGTGTTTGTGAAAGCAACCCGACACAAAGACCTGCAATGACACGAGCGCGTACACACTCCAGAAATGCGTGCATGGAATACAAAACAAAGTCTGCAGCGCAGCACGCATTATAGACGCTGATGCGTGCGCTGATGGAGACACGTCATTCAGCGCACGCATGAACGCACGTCATTCAGCGCACGCATGCGTAAACTGCGATCGCATGGAATGCGCAACGTGCTCAGGTGCCAGCCGGATTCACCTTCTGTGTGTGTGTGATCAGCAAAACGACAAACGTTCTACGACCATGACGGGTAAATATAAATACCCTTTCACAGACGCATCCTAGGCTTATTTGACCCGCCGACTGCTATCGAGTTCAGTTTTTCCTTCTAAACTTCGAGCCTGAGAGGCTGTACCACCAAGTTGGCTCGCGTCAACTCCGCGGGTCTCTTGTCTTTGGCACCGCGCATCGACTTGTATATTGATCGAGGCGTTGACGTCTCGGCTCACGAACTCTTTCCGTGGATTGACGCAGGTTGAATCCATCAGTGCAAGAAATGTTAGAACTCGTGCGCTCTCTGCCACTGCAGTCTCATCGTTATCCTATCGGGCAAACATCTTTCCTTGCCTATCTATCCTCTTCTTCTTCTTTGTCAATTGCTCTTCTTCGCTCGATAGTCGACGACGCGAACATGTTTCGTTCTTCTCTGGCATCCGGCAATGACGGCCGTTCAGGATCCTCGACGTGCATCTCCAGACCTGTCTCTTAGATTCTTAATATCTTCAAATGAACGCGCTCGGAGCGCAGCTGCTGTAAACCGCGGAAAAGTATTTGATGACACGCACCTAAGCTTGGAACATACTTGAGATGATTGACTAGAAAAGCGCACTGAGCGACTGAGACGCTTCTGCTTGCGGGCTGCTCAGTTGCATGGTGGCATGTGTGTGCGGGCTTCTCATGCTCGAACAGGGCGCACGTGCGCATCTATACTTCATGGGAGCGACACACCCGCGACGCTGAATCAAGCGAGTCCCGCGGGGCGCTGCTATGGAAGGGCTGGCGAAGCCGCTCGGCGATAGCTCACTCGTGGCGTTTTAGCAGCGACACCAGCGGCAGCTGCGACAGATACAAGTGCATGTAATTGATGCGGGTGGCCATGTGCTCACTCGGACGCCTCTCGAGGCAGGTGTTGCGCGTTGGGACGTCCGGTCCACGGTGCCGCAGGTACCACGAGGGTATCGTTGCATAGCGTCTGAAAGCACGCGCACTCTTGGAACAAGTCACTGGTGTTGCAGAAGTATTTGCTGCGTGTAAACGCGAACTCTTTTGAAGTCTCGTGTGCGTGTAAATACCACGGTACTTCTGTAGAGCGGGCAGCGCGACCTCCACGTGACGTCTTTCTCACAGCGCCTGACCTGAACGGCACTGTCCAGGCGGACGAAAGCTGGAATACCCGTGTGCGGCTTTGCTTCCTTGCGTTAGTCGGGTCTGCTCGAGCTCACGGTTGCACAGGTCCCGTCAATACTGCTCAGTCGTTTCCCAGCGACCGCGGTATCACCAAGGTCGCAACACATCGCCTCAGGTGTCAGCATTGTGTGCACGATTGGTCAAATCGACAGATCGATCAGGCACCTCGTCCGGTGTCCGATGAACGTGGCGTACTGGACTGCTCGCTGAGTTCCTGCTGTTCGATCTCTTTTCTGAACATTTATGAATGCACGTTCGCAACACTCCATGTACAGAAGACAGGAATTACGGATTCATACGTGGTTTTAGGATTCGTGATCATCCTTTGGGTATGCCTATCGACGAAACCGCACACTATACCCTCTTGATATCTCGCGCGGGAAACGTACGCAGAGGTGTACATCTCGTCTATTTGCATGAAAACAGGGGTTCTTGGACCCGGAGTTTATTAATCGCAGCGATTGTGTCTAGCGAGGAACGCATCACGATTGTGCTTAAAGCGAGTTTAGAAAGATCGAGATTTTCGCACTGGTTCTTTAGGTTGGATGCCCTTCCAGTACTTGTCATATCATGGACATGCTATTGTTCCACGATTTCTCTATGTGATGTACCAGTGTGCGCGTGGGTTTCCACAGGATACAGTACTCGTCGACGGGCCACTCAGAGCAATTTGGTTACTGTGGAATACGACACTAGACGCGGGCGCACACGAGGCCATCGCGGGCAGCTTCTCTCCTTGTCACCGGAATGTACCGAGCGATCATGCAAACGTTCACGCGTTACAGCGCGACGAGTACCAGGAGGACGAGGACCGGTGATCATGGACATATGGGATGCTGATTACATTCAAGTGTCACTACTGCGAGTGGCGCACCGAGAATCTATCGAAAAAAAGACGAAAATGGCAAGCAGAGTGTAGATAACAACTGCCGTCTGTGCATGAAACGCGTTGTCAATAACCGGAAACAGGACAAAATGTACCTTAACAATGCCATCGACGTTCTTCCACTGCTTCTAGTGATGCCTGGTGCCAGAAGAGACCTGTTTATTTCAAGCCTGACGATATGTAAGAGAAACGGAAACTGTCGAAGAACAATCCCACAAATCCTAATAGTTATGACAACGAGAAGAACTGAGTTTGAAACGCGTACACCCGAGTTCGATTCCCCGTTCCATTTTCTCCTGAAGCAGCTGTCGTGGAACGTGGCAGAGGTCTGGAACGCGACCGCGGGCGCTGCATCATTGATCAGAGGCCTCACTGATAACCAACGCGTACTTGGAAATCCCTGGTCAATGTAAAACGCTCTCCAAAACGATGGAAAATGGATCTGGTGCCAGAAGCAAACCTTTCCTGAAACAGTGCAGGCATCGACATCTCGTACGCGCTGTACTGTGGAGGTTGCCAGAAGAAAGAAGCGCGCCCCAGTTCGGCGCGACGCAGCGCCAAACAATGTGAGCGGGCGTTGCGCTCAGCGTCCAGTATTCTACTTGCCCATGTTATCGAGGCAGCCAACGCGTTTACGTCTAGAGCCATTGGATCTGGAAACCCTCGATAGGGTGATTCAGAGACGGCACGAGGAGCGGGCTATTCCGGAGCGAGCGACGCGGGACTTGGCGCCGGCCGAGCAGGACAGGGCACTAGCTTCTGGCAGGGCGAGCGTCTCCGCTGGTCCACCGGGCGTTGGCGGTAAGCTGCTGCCGCGTGGTGCAGGTCTGACGACGCGTCAGCGCATCGGTCTTGAATAGCGCGCTCTGCAAGCTTTCGGTAGCTCGCACTCCGCTCGACGCTTGAAAGGAAACCGCGCGACCTTGTGCAGTGTTGGAGCTCCGCGGAAGCGTCTCCGAAACGGCGCGTCGGGGTGCTCCGGCACAGCACCGTTTATGCTCAGGTGCCGCTGAACAAGGCAAGACTAGACTGAACGCACGTGCTTCACGCCGGGATATGATATCTGGGCAGCGCGCTACACCTTTATACTAGGTCTATCGATGATGCTTGTGACGAGCTTCGGTAGCGACGCTGCGGCCGGCTTGTCCCGGGCCCACGACTAGGGGTCAGTGGCCGCGCAGTGAACGGCCAAGGTGCCTCGCTCGGTAACCAGCCGCGTCGACTTGCATACGTCGATGCCTGCGGCATTTCCAGCGGTTGGTACGCTCCTTCAGCAGGTGCGTCCGAGTAGAGCGCCTTGTCAGGGACGGATTCCGACTCAGTGTCCGCTAACCGACCAGCTATGGCATACACCACTTCCACGTAGAGTGCGCCTCCGATGAGGTCCAACAAGTAGTGGTGCTGGAGGTAGAGTGCTGCCCACCAAACCCAGAGGGTATAGGCCCAGAGGAACCGGCCTTGCTGGGGCTCGAAACTCGCCATCAGGTACGGCCATGCTGCATGGAGACTGGGAAAGGTTCCGAACACAACTTTGCCAGCGGTCGCATACATGGTCCTGTAAAAATGAATCCCAAACGCATCATCAATCCGATCGAGTAAAGCAGGATCCCCTTTCATCGTATAGTCTGGTGGCCGAAATCCGAACTTTTCATAGTACCATGGCGGAGCAGTTGGCATGAAGAGATGCGTCAAGACACCAAGTAAGGACACCAGCCCTAGAAGGCGTCCAAACTGCAGAATGCGTCGCGCTGGCGTTCGCCGCAAGATCAACAATGCGATGAATGCGAACGGGAGCCCAGCGTGGACGGTATAGGGGAAAGCGGCAAGAAAGTCTAAGAAACTCGCTCCGCGACCGTGATCGTAGCCGAAAAAGAACCATCGATGAGGGTACAGCAGATATGATTCGAGTATCGGAATCCAGCGTACGTGGATGTACTTTGGTTTCCATGCACTCGGTATCACATCAAAGAAGTTGAACACGGAGAGCCAGGCGATCACCGGCCACAAGTACCATAGAGCGGTGCGTAGCAGAAAAACCGCTTTTGCGGAAAGAGATGAACGCATGGCGAGCTCCTCTCTGAGCGGTGGCTGTGTACTCACCCCTCTAAATACCGTCTGTAGAAGCCTTGTGCAGTGATCTGCCGCTCGTCCTACCGCTGTCGTACAGCTGTTCCAAGCGCGGTACAGCCGCGTCTCTCCAGAGGGCGAAAATCGCTCCTCATTGGCATCATAGACACAGAAGCGCGCATTCGATTGCACTGACTCCAAGTCAGGGTTGCCTTCCGTCGCCGCCGGAAGAAACCTCATTTCCAGCTCTGAATGTCGCGCAGACGAGTGCTCGTTCGCTTCCGCATCCGATGAGCTCGACGCATCATACACAGCTTCAGGAGTCGAGGATGCGCTGCCCTCGACAAAACTGCTCATCGAGAGCATGCTATCTGCTTTGGACAAGACTAGCGTCCCAGACTGCAACTCTGTTTTTGAGTGCAACGCCTTGCCGTCATCATCGAAGGAAAACGAACGCCCCGAATGCCCTGAACGTCGCTTACGAGAGCCTCGTTTTCTACTCGGACGTGGCTCGCTATCGCTACCACTTCCACCGCTAGTCGATGATGTATAAGAAACGCTGCATGGGGAGCGTTCCGGAGGAAAGAATACAAACCTCGCAAGTCGATAACCTAAGAGGCGAAAATTGTTCCACACGGAGGACTCGCGGCCTCGCTCCGTGGCGCGGAGGCGGCTCTCCGAGCCGTGCTCGAAACGCTCGCTCCAGAGCGATTGTGAACGGCGGCGACCAGTATACAACTCCTGCTCTTTCTCAGGCGCAGTACGCGACGAAAATGACTCGCTGAACGGTTCACCACCAGAAGCCAACAAGTTACCCGTTTGGACACTCGAGAGTGTACCAAGCGACGGGTACCTTGTGCGGCCTACCAGCTGTTGTCTCGCTTCAGCGTTTGAGGGATTCCTGTTCCTGCTTGGCGGTCTCCAGTCCGTCGAAAGGTCAACTATTGTCGAGGGTAGAGATGCGGAGCGGGCGTGTCGGGGTGCCGCCGCCGCCGCCGCCACCGCCACCTCAATGTGTCGGAACGAGCCCGTTGCTTCGTTTGCAGCTGCGCTCTGCGCTGTTCCGAAAGGCTGCGCGCGCTCGCTGTCATCCAACTGCGTTACTACATAATCATTTTGTGCTTCCTGAGCGTCCATTGGGCACCTGACCAGCTCTCAAATGCAAGCGTAGTTCAGCAACACAAACACACACACGTCGTCCTTGTTGACGTCGCTGCACTGAAGCCTACGCAGCGTCCCCTGTGCGGCCACCTGAGCACCGCTCTGTTTGCACCCTTTTGCCCACCTTCAACGCTTAAGTGCGACAAAATCCACAAGAGCAACCTTCGCTCCGTAATGGGACAAGGTGCAGTGACAAGGAGGTGGAATACCTCCTGGTACTTGTTTCACCTCCAGTTCGTGCTCGTCAGCAATCGATATCGAGCAGTGTCAGAGTGGATTTCATCGCGATACCCGTCGAGGCTTCTGTTTGCAGGCTGGCTCGAGTGCGCACGCGCCTTGTGGCTGCAGCGTACTGTGATTCGAAGCAGCGGCGGCGGCAGGCGGCGGCAGGCGATGCGTAACGCGAACGTTTGAACAACGGCCGCCGATGCACGCTGAGACGGCGGCGCGATCCGGGGGGGAATGCCCGCGCGAGCACGCATGCCTGTGCAGCTGCTGCGCTGGCGCGATGCTACCATGGAATCGCATGCATCCAGCGAGGATGGACCTCTGCTTGTGTCTATGTGGATTTGATATCGATGATTGGGATAGCGTCTATCAAGCCGCGTCCAATGTTCAAGTTCCAGACACGTAGGCTTGGGAGCGTGCGCACCGGCCTTGTTATTTTCTCTCATCCCGGTTTTGGTTCGCACTCGGTGCAATGGATAGCAGGTGATCGACATCACAGTGCAATGTACCGTATAGATCGTAGATGAATTGCCTGTAGGCTATATATGCTTTCGTGAACAGTGCAAGGCGGACTGCATTCCTCCTGCGGGTAAGTCGTACCACAGTAGTCAGATGGTTGAAGAACGCTGAAAGAAACAAGTAGATGCGCTCAGCGCCGCATACTGGTATTGTAAAAGACCACTTGCGGTCAGCGGCAGAAAAGCGACTTTTTGATCACCTTACGGCAAGCGAAAAGCGACGATCGTATCAACCAAGGGCGTCTCTGTTTCTAAGTAGCTTGTTCGTGTAGCTCTAAAAACAGTGCGATACGATCGCGGAAAAGAGTTCAGTTTCATACACGGCCATCTTCCACGGAAAACGCAACTATACGAATAGTTCCTGGAACTCAACGATCCGTATGATGCACAGCAAGAACGAAAATAGGCATTCACGAAGCTCATCGGATGCACTAGAACAAACTTGCACCATTGTCTTCGCGGACGAACATATGCGTATTCTGATATGCGAGTGCACGAGCAGCGCGTCTCTCTTGTTGGCTACATGCATACATTCATACATGCATGCAAGTAGTAGTTCTCTAGTGGCATCGACCATGTGCGTATGTTCACCAGTCAGGCATTTTTAGGGAACGCAAACCCGTATCGCAACTCCGCCAGGATCACCTGTCTACCGCTACCTTACCGCGCGATGCAGTGTACCACGGTGCTTGGGCCACTTGCAGTGCGTTCGTCCACACAGTATGGGCCAAGTCTGGGCATACACGCCATCAGGATATCCGTCCGGCGATATGGAGGGAAAGTTTCAGCGCGCGCGCTTCTACCGCCCAGTCGAAAGGCACGGGGAACCAGAGTCGCTCGCTGCCCGGATCCCGAGGCCCTGGCGTATTGAAAGACTGCTTAAACTTCGGCACTGAGAACATAGCAGTTGGGCTTTGGCATGGATACGCCAAATTTTAACCGCGATGTTCATAGGGAGCAGGGAAGGCGCCTTGCGAAGAGCCTCACTGGCGAAGCGGCAACATATCCGGCTTGGTACGAGCACGGGCTACAAGCGCAGCTGGTCGGTTCATCAGGCCCCAAATACAGCGAGGGTAGTCTGCATATCGCCATAAAATCGTTCTCGCCTTGCTCTTGAAAAATACCCCTGAAGCTGATCCATTCACTACGTCACATGCATTATATGAGGAGGAACAAATGCGCTTCCCGTTAAACTGCGTGGGCGCGTGCTTGAACGGCTTACTGCCTGAATATCTGCTCGAGTTTCCGCGTGTATGCTTGCGTAGCGGCAATTTGATCAACATTCATGCACCTTGTATTCGATATTGCGGTGCCTTGAACGCATTTTCGCTTCTCGAGAAGAATCATTTGGAATCGGTCAGGCGTTTCGCAAGTACTCCTGTTTTGACGCACGACAAAACATGAACGTGGTTCAACACGCCTCTTCACCAAAGCTCCCAGGCAAGCTCCAGATTTCAGCTGGGTTTCCAGTTTCAACCCAGGCGCCTTGACGATCGTGAACATGCGGCCTGCATCGATAAACAGCAGGAAAAAGGCATAGCGCTCAGATCATCGGCGCGTTCTCGATCGTATCGTTTTTGTGTAGTTCGACGCTCAGTGCTCATGAATGCAGCTTTAGCAAGAGATACAGATGGGGCTGTTTCAAAGCAGACACGCTTGCGCCATTTTCGTCACCATAACATCCAAAGCGTATCGCCATGGGTAGCGCTCTGAAATCACCGCTCGGTCCCTACACACGAACAACAGCTTGCGCCCTTGTTGTAAAACGAGCCATACGAGCCCCGCTGCGTGTCGTTAGTGCGTTCGTACGCGCCCAGAACCGCTATTCTGTCGGTGCGCTCGTCGACCTGTCGCTTGAGCAAGAACACCAGCAACTGTGCATACCGCGCCACTGCAGTTGTGCTCTCAATCCTGACCTGTGCACTGTTCATCCCCGAGATGGAGCCTCAGACTCTGTGTAGTTCAAGATGAGAATGCGAGCTGTCGCTGATCGCCACAGTTTGAACTGGCGGTACAGAAAACGCACATCAACGGCGAGAAAAATGAGATAATGTGCGATGAGCGCCGTACGCAGCGCTACCAACGCGTTCGCTTCGACCACAGAGCGAACCGCATGACTCCCGCGATACAACGCTCGCGATAAGGGTTCCAAGGCGGCAGTTTGCTTCACCAAATGCGCCAGTTCCTGACCCTGACGAAAAATGTGCCGCGAGAACAGTCCAATGTAGATAATGTGGAGCCAATGAAGCCATCGACTGGCAATTGCTGGATCTTGGCGCTGTGCTTGGGTCAGCGCCTGCCAGCCCCGCAGAATCCACACCATAAATGAGGGCGTCTGATTTTCCTGGTTTGCTGCCAGGTACTCCCAGTCTGCATTGTTTGCAGATGCCTGCAGAGAGGGAGCATCCCAGTCGGATGATGCCACGAACCAGTCGTCCTCGGCGGCATCATCGAGGTCGCTTCCGGCGCTCTTATCTCGGCGCAGCGGCCACTGAAACAGGAACTCATATGCCGGACGGAACTGTACCTGCGATGCGTACCGAAGGCCACAGATTTCACAACGCCAGCAGTTCGGGTCTGGCTGACGACGCAACCACTTTCGCAGGCACCCCTGGTGGACGTACTTGAGGGTTCCTGTGCACCGACACGGAGCTATGAGCGTCTTGGGATCACTCAAAGACTCCATATCGACTTGAGGACTGTTCTCAACGGTGCCGCGTACGTCGTCGAGCGCCTCCTTCTCGTAGGGCCGTAACTCGTCCTTGGTCTCGACCTCGCCGCAGGTAGCACCGAACCCCAGCTTGCGACGCAACCGACGCAGTTGGCGAACGAGCTTCAGAAGCAAACGCAAAGCACCACAGTGAACACGCCTGGTAAACTGGACGAAACCTCGAACGAAAATACAGATCCAGGTCCTGAGAAGCTGCTGCTTCGTTTCCTCTGCTTTGCTCGCAAGGGGTGCAGCGTCGCCTCCGGGGAGGACCTGCTCCTCATGACAGATGCGACAGAAGCGCAAGTTCGTCGAGACTGCGCTCTCAACCCCCGCCATAAACTCCGAACCTAGTCCAGTATAGGCGCTATCCAGTTTCCTCGGGGAGCTCTGAACAAACAGTCTTCCACGGAATGGAGATGAAGAATTTGCCGGCGGTACGGATGCTGCGACGCTACCGCGATGGCCTCTGGCTTGGCGCAGTGGCCGTAAACTGCTCTGCTGTGCTCTGCTCTGCATCTGGTTTGCGTTATCTTTGTATCATACTGGAGACAAGGAGCGCTTGTGGGCACCGTGAACACGTCTGAGAGACGGTGTTTTCATTGTGGGATAGCCCGAGCCGAACCGGGTACTATTTTGCGATCTCTTGGGAAACATCGCTTCAAACTTCTCATCTTTTAAAAGAGCAAGCTCGAAACAGTCCTTATACTGAAACGCTTTGCGCACTCGACCTGGTTGTGGGGCAGTTGCCGAACTCAAGCGTTCTGTGGAGTTGAAGTCGCACTTCCGGGAGGAAACTGTTGCATGCCTTGCACAGCTTCTGTTTCCTGGTAACGGACACGACGTTCGGCGTCAGCATCGTCAGAGTCGTTCGCGCTGCGCGTGCGCAACGTCCGAAATGTCGTTCAGACCGGACCAGCTGAACCCAAACGACGAGTGGGTTCAGGCCCTGCAAGCACTGCTGCTTCGTAGTCACCGTGGCGTGGTTGTCCGCTTCCATGACGCTGACCAAGAGCAGCGTCGCTTGTTCGTGCACATCGAGTCCGGCAGGGCATGGCTCGCTGAAAACGCCGCTGCGGTCACCGGGGAACTAGACGCAACAGCAAACGAATCGGAAACCTTTCTGCGTGATCAGTTCCACCTGATATGCACTTCAGTTGCCGAAGAAGACTCCTTGGATTTACTCGTACATGTGCGAACCGCAGACCATCTGGCGACGCTGGGTATCGCCTGCCAGCATGAAAACGCAACCCCGTTCGTGGTTGCACCGCCGCGACAGAAACTGGAGCAGTTCGCCGAGAATGCAGCGGTGCGGCTTCGGGTTCGTCGGGAGCAGAAGTCCCAGCCGCAAATCCTGTTTTCATTGACGAGTCTCGATGGGAGATACGCTCTCGCAAAGGCACCGTCGAAAGCAGATCCAACGCGGAGCAAAGGTTGCATTGGCCTCGAGCGCGTCTCGCTCGGCGGCGTCGTTATCGATGCTGCGGGCAGCCAAGCGCGCACAAGTGAAGCACGCTCGATGGCCCTGGGTTTTACCGTGAAAATGGACACGTATTGGATAGAGCGCGAGTGCTATCGCACGGTTTGGAAACGCTCCCAATTGGTGTGGCTCAGCAAGCATGCGGCGCACTGCCTCTCAGCTGACGCCGCAAAGACAAGCTGGGTGGACGTCGCACCGGCCCAAGTTGCCTGGATACGCGTTGCGGTAATGCTGCGGTACTGGCCTCAGCGGGTGCCGATCATGCTCCGCAATGGAGCCGTTGGAGGAAAGCCACTCGAGGGCGCCTGGTATGGCGTCGGCACGAACCATTCATTAAGCCTCTGGCTGGACGCGAGTCCCGTAGTTTGCCTCAGAGACGAGTCGAGCGCATCGAAACCTCACTCGCGCTGGCAGGTTGGCGTCGGTCACGAAACAGCGTCCGCACCCGCCGTTTTTCGCATCGTGTGGCGAGAGCGTCAGCAACGAGGATCGTGCTTTTTCGAACTTTGTTGCGCATCCGATGGAGCGCGCCCTGCAAACGACGGCATCGCATTGTATTTGGGAATCGACAAGCGCACCAAGCGGCTAGTGCTGAAACATCGTCCCCGGCAATGGGAAGCTTTTGAACTAGATACCGTCCAACGCGAGGAGCCGCAAGCAGGATCTGATGCGGATACCATGATAACACCAGGCGCTGCACCAGCATCTGGCGCTCGAGGCCTCGAGGAGGCATACTTTGCCGGCGCGCGACGCACGCTGCAGCGCGAGCGCACGCAGCACGCATCGTCTCCCGCGGATGCCGTGCAACGGCGGGAAAAGGCGCGCACGCTGGCGCAGCGGCGCGCGCGCATTATGGACAGCGTTGCGCAGGCGCTCGCAGCGCGCGAAGCAGCGCGTTCAGTCGCTGCGCCCGCAGATCATACCGCAGCTGGCGCTCGCCGCAGAGGCGTCGTAGCCGATGATCGTTCCGCTGCAGCAGCGCCAGCGATGCCATCCGAGGAAACGAGCATCGAGGCACCGCATGAATCAGGTGCGCAGCCTCAAACAGTGCAGGGCGCTATGTCATCGGGTCCAGCTACATCACAGGTACGTTGTGCAGCGTGCCACGGGGCCATTGTTGGGCAGTACGTGCGCGCCTTATCGCAGAGCTATCATCCAGGATGCTTCACGTGCAGCATCTGTCGACGGGCGTTGGCGCCAGAAACCAAATTCCGTACCAGCATCGGTAATCCGCTGTGTGAGGCATGCTACGCGGAGCATGTTGCTCCGCGCTGTGCCCGTTGCAAGGCACCGATTACCGATGTCGTGGTGACTGCCCTGGAACGCAAATGGCATCGCGGCTGTTTGTGGTGTGTGCGCTGCGGGCAACCGCTGTGTCACGAAGGCTCATCTGGCTCCAATACCTTCTACTTGTATCCCGGGCAACCGGATCAGCCGCACTGCGAGTCATGTGTCCGCGGGAAAGATCGCGAACAGAGCGGTCGTCGCACGTTGCCGAGCCTTGGAGGCGGCATGCCCTCCGGTACGGGCAGCTTCCGACTTGGCTGAGAGCGCTTGCGGCCGTATGCTTTCTGTAGACGAGAGCACGTCGGCGGATCGTAGAGATCGGTTCCTGCCGAAAACCCGGTTTATGTGCAAGCCTGTACGAGGAAAAGTAGTTTGCGCAGCGGCGGCTTTGCTACTTGCGCAGCCTCTGCGTACGGTGCGCGCTCCCCGCAGGCTTTGATGGCGGAGACCGGGCGATGACCGGGCCGCTCAGGGACCACCGCCCGCCCGCGCGCCCGTGCAAGGGAGCACCTGTTCTGTCCCGTGTCCACTGGTGCTGTGCAGAGAACACCCCATCACTGGATGCCTTCACGACGGTACTCACAACCTTTCCCGCATAGATTGTACATACAGGGTTGGCCAGGTCCCGAGTCCCGCATCGGGTGGCGGTTACTCTGCAGGGCGATGTGCATCGATGCGGTGCTTCCAGTTTGGAAATCCTTCGCGCGTCTCCATAGGCACCATTGTTGGCGGAGTGAGGCGGGCGCGGGTCGTGTCCCAACACAACACGCATCACCAGCCGTAGCTGCTGACAGTTAGCGGAAAGCAGTGCGCGATCACTGGTGCCCAGCGCATGCAACAGAGCGTACCGGAGATGGCAAAGCAACGAGGTTCAGGTCAGCGGATCGAGACTCGCGCGTCGAACGAAACAGCAGTATAACGGGAACGCGCGCGGCTGCTCATGAATAGCGAAGATGGCGACGTCACTCACGCAAATGTTCGGAGCCGCAAGCAGGACAGCACTGCCTGGCACAGCGTTGTCGTGGTCAGTGCGATGCTGCACCCTCGCGAATGACAACGGTGATGTTGCCGGTACTTGCGACTAGTCCAATACCCGCCGCATCGATAGAAACTAGTGCCTTGTGCCGGCATCAGACAAGCCCGCAGTGCTTCCGGAAGCGTGTCCGCTGCTTCTGCTCAGACGCTGCGGAATCTACTGTTATCATCCGAGGTGGTTTTGGAATCATTCTGTTCCCCGGTGTTAGTCTCGAGGTTTCGCAGCGTTCACGAGCCTATTCTCGTTTTGAGCCGGAGTAAAGCAGAGCGGACTGGTTTCCTGCGAATAAGTCATGATTTTCTGCGACTCCGATGACGTGTCCCCCCGAGCCCAGCGGCTCGTGCCAGCGCTTTCGCTCTCCGTTCTCGCTCTTTCTGTTTGGCTCTCAGGCCGCAAAGAATCTTCCGAGGGATCATCGGTCCACGATACGCAAACCAATCGATTCGTTTACGGCTGTGACGGCCATGCTTCACCAGTTCACCAATGTCTTTTCGAGTCTCAGCGAGCAGCTCGGCGATAGAGTCGTAGGTTCGTGCGGTCTCCTGCCGAGACGCAGCGCGGTGCGTTCCAGCGCGCGCTGCTCGCCGCCCAGGTACTCCATATGACTCTTGCTCGCATTTTATCGTTTGACTGGTGCTCCAAATGCTGATTTCAGGTGAACACTTTGGCGAGCTCGCGGATCTGTCCTTGGCGGCGCGTTTGTCGAATCTTCCCTGCGTGGAAAGCGCTCCGCGATTACAAACCGCTGGCTTGGGCAGCCCCGCTCGAGTGTGTTTGTCGGACCCTAGACCCATTGCCGAAGCGTTCCTTGATGGTGAACTCGAGTGCTTTGGTTCGCGTCCAGTGCGCGCGTGCGGTTGCAGCTCGTTGGCCCTGGTGGGGCTTCCGACGGTTGCTTTCGTACGAAGGCGTTTAGCTTCACGCTGAGGTGCTTCCGCGACCACCAGACTTTCAAGCTGATCGCTGTGTCTCCAGTCATCGAGACGAGCAGCGACTGCATCCTCGACGTCAAACGCCATGGAAACTCGCTGTCCCTTGCAGAAGAGAGCAACGGCGACTTTGGGCAATGTGGAACGCACCGGCGCGGGGGTCACGCTGCCGCTGGGTCGATGCCAACGGCAGCAGCGGGCGGTATGCCGGTGTTGGACGCAGTTGGAGCAGCGGGATCCGCGACCGTGGGTTACCTGGATTGACCAACGCTGTATTATCAAGAACACAAGCTGCCCTGGGGCCTGCGGAACCTAGATGCGTCAGCGGCGGTGCTAGAGCTCGTTTGCTGGTTACTAGCAGGAGTTGCGCCCCTTTGCGGGGGTCTGGTAGGATGCAGCGGTACAACTCATGAAATTGGCTACAGGCATGAGCTTGCCCAAAGGCAACACCCTCGATCAGCTAGGAACATTAGGTTGGGATTGTCGGGAACTATGACGACCCAGTAACTGTTCGGGTATACAGAGCACGGTTTCCAGCGACGGCAGCCGTGCTGGGAATCGCGCACTGAGCGTGGGAAAGCTTCAGCGCTCGCTTTGAGGCGGCGCCACTTGCGTGAAGGGCGCGTCGCTCTCGCACATATCTGTATCCGATCAAATACGCAGAGCAAACTTTTCTCTCGCGACTTTCAGAGAAAGACAAGCCGTGCAGCGAGCAAGTGCTTGCACTGGGTCCTGCTGTGGCGTTGGATCCATACTGGGTCTTGTGCTGCTCAGAAAAACCGTGAGGAAAGGGAACAGCGCCGTTCGCGATAGACGACCTGCACGAAGAACGCCGGAGACTCGAGACCTCCGTTGAACGACCGAAATGGATGGGAGGCATTCACCAAAAGAGTTCTTCGAGAGTCGTCTACTTGCGGACTTGCATAGACGCACAGTGCCCACTGTGAAGCTCAGCGTCTTGTCCATGCGCCATGCAAGTTGTTCATGTGGGGCGCTTGAAATCCATAAAAGTACAGCTTTCAAGCGGTTGGGTCGGTTCTGCAACTTTCGATGGTTATGGTCCTGCAATATCGCTGAATCGAGTCCAGTACCCGAATGCCAACCGACATGTGAAAATAGAGAGAATACGCGAGTCATCGCGGTAGCAGAGTGCATAGACCACGGATCTCCTGGGTCATGATCATGAGACCCTACACCTAGTTCATTGGGTCGCAAAGTTCCAGCGGATGCGTCCAGCTAACCGCGCCCGCAAAGTCAACCACGCTGTACTCGCCTAGCCGCGAACCCTTCATGAAAGCTCTCGTTGTCTATTCGCTTTGAATGAGGGCGTGCTGCTTCAAACAGTATCCGGTTTCTCTACGAGTCGGTCACTTGACCGAATCACTGAACGTGTGCTATGCTCAGGCCGCTGTGTCCGCTCTTGGACACTATGCAGGATGCAGCGTACTTGTGAGTATGTGTTCATAGGAGCGATAAACATTTCACAACCATGGGGTGTACATCTACATCCACTCACAGACGCCTCCCAGGCTTTATTGAGCGGCGGCCTGCAAGCGGTCCCAGTGTACCCCGGCACACACTCCGCGCCTGAGAGGCTATCCGACAATGTTGGCGAGCATCAGCGTCGCGGGTCTGGTCTTCAGCATCACACGTTTTCTGAGCTCGATGCCGGCGTTGTAGTCTCGGTTCAAGAACTCATTTGCTTATTGCATCAGGTGGAACATGTCAATGCAAGGGTTCCTCGAACTCGTCCTCTCTGTGCCTCAATAGTCTCGTCATCGTTCCGTACGGCAGACGCGTTTTCTCGACCAATTGCCCGATTCTCCTTGCTCTTCGCAACATGCTCTTCTTCTCTCGATGGTAGACGAGAAGCAGAGATTTTCGTTGTTTTTCGGCAGCTGGCGGCACCAGGTGTCCATGATCCTCGACTTGAATGTCCACACACATTCCTCTTGGATTTTTTATTTCCTTAAATAAAGGCACCTCTTTATGACCGTAGGTAGCGACCTTCTCGGACAGGGAAGAACTTGCGCAAGCACCACGAAATGTGCCCCAGTGCCACCATGTACTATACGCTTCAGCGATTCGCCCACTGGAGCACTCATTCCGTTTCCCGATGAAGAACACTCCTTCAATGAGATTGAGCCACGGGGCGTACAGAGTACTGAAATGCAGCTCTAGCCCCGATACAACCCGCAAAACCTCGAACGAAACGTGAATGGCGAAATGCCATGCTGATCAATACAAGGACGTTGCCATACATCAGGGAAAAGTCTTCAGCGATTCGACAAAGTGGTTGGTGCTGTTGTATGAGGCTTCCCTACAAGCCAAACTGAGGCCGCAGACTGAACCCACTGCAGTTCGAAAAGAAGACGCCGTCGTTGTCTTCGAGTTCAATCGGACCTACAACGAACGCCCGCTTCGCAAATACCCACGTGGGATACGACCGCATCATCCGATGAATGCCTCATCGTCTGGAAAAAGAAACCGACGACCCCGTGCTTCACACCGATAACGGCCTTCTAGGAATGAAGTGCTTGCAATTTCAGGGGAAGATGGCCGTGTGTGAAACTGGATTCTTTTTTATGATTGTAGCCCAGTGGTTTGGGGACCACACGAACGAGCTGCTGAGAAACAGAGACACCTGTTGTGGCTGCTATGGTCTCTTTTGCCGTAGGTAACGTGCTGAACGTGTTGTTTTCAACCATGGGCCGCTGACAGTCTTGGAGAATAGCGGTTTTTGAATCGCATACTGCATATACTTGTTTCTTTCGGTGGTCCTCAACCATCTGAGTACTGTGACACGACTGACCTGGAGTAGGAATACAGTCCCGCTTGCACTGTTCAGGAAATAAAATATATCCTGCATTCATAATGTCGACAATCTATAGGCAACATTGCATAGTCATGTCGTTTTCCTTCTACTCATCGAAGCTGCGGTGGTGGAACAGAATTGAGTCTACAGACAAGCAGCGGCTACATCTGTTGCTGGAAGCGTACCCGAACGGCCTTCGGCGGCGACTGCCTTCGGCCAACGACGACGCCCTGGGGTTTTCCAAGTCTTGGACTTGTTAGCGCTTCGCGCTGCTACGGAAACGACGACTTCTGTGGTACTCGAAGCGCAGGACTGGCTGCTTGGTTTTCATACGAAGGTTCTCGCGAGGCCTCCAGAACTCCAGCGATAGGTTGACGCTCGCGTCACTCTTTGCGTGTTCGTTTGAGGCAGCACCTGCGGACAGTGCTTTTGCGTTCAAACCCGTACTACACGTCGCATTTGTAGCTCTCTAAAACACTCTTCTATTTACAATAGACGAAAATTCCGTGCTTAGAAGTTTAAGCATTCCTCGCCTCGCGTCGTGCCCGGACACTCTTCCGTGCAGCGAAGGAAGAGAACGTGGTCGGACCACAGAGCAGCGCTCGTACGGATAGCGCTCGGGAATCTCATTTTGACCGTTCGGCTAGAGCATCTTTGTTCAAAGGCACTATCTATGGCAGCGTCTCAAGTTGCGGAGCGTGTGCAGGAGCTGCACCTCGACGACAACGGCAGAGGACCAGGATCCGAGTCACCAGAACGGGTCC